>Ga0180438_10001957_pt1 | contig 34963 bp, 17 predicted proteins | sample SS_ome_12_FD_132455 | JGI IMG/M metagenome (GOLD analysis project Ga0180438, IMG submission 132455) | Hypersaline lake sediment archaeal communities from the Salton Sea, California, USA - SS_3_D_2 metaG | ecosystem: Environmental > Aquatic > Non-marine Saline and Alkaline > Hypersaline >... | reverse complement strand
CTTCTCGGCGATCAACGTATCGCGGGACATCGTTCGTCCGAGTTTCTTCGGACTGTTCATTTCGGCTGCTCCTGTGCGCGACGAAATCTGCTTGCTTTCTGGCGACGGTCACTCGCACGTCGTATTCTCCGGGAAACCTGCCAGCAGGCATCCCCAGCGAGTCGCTCGTCGTACCGAACGCGAAAGGCGGGAACTGGGCGGGAACACCAATATCGTGGAGTGCTGCGAGCCGCGATGTCAAGTAGCCGAGTTCCTCGGTGTCTACCCGTCACAACCATCACTTGTAGATTCCGCCAAATCGTGGCTGTATGCTACTGGACGAGTTTGTGGCTGGTTGACGGGACTGTCACGCAAACCGTCGATGTGGCAACACGAGATTTCGGCCAGGAGGAAAATCTAAGATGCCCCGAAGAAATACGACTCGATTGCTCACAGTCGGCGACGTGAGACGCCTGGACGTCCCCAGAGATGCGGTGGGGAGAGCGACTGACGGCTCGTGTGGCGGGAGGTTCCCAGGGAGGTTCCGACGCGATGGGCGTGCGTGCTACCGTTCCTTCCGAAGGGCGACAGCCGTCGCGCTTATGCTGCTGGTCTGTTCGCAGACACTGGCGATGGCGATTACCTACTACGTCGCGCCGTACGGCAATGACGAGAACCTGGGCAGCCAAACAGCACCGTTTCGGACGGTGCCTCAGGGACTGGCCAGGGCCGGCGCCGGAGACACGGTCTTCGTCAAGTCGGGAACTTACGACTTGGCCGGCTTCGCCACCACGGTCGACTATGCATTGACCCTGACCGGCGAAGACAAGGGTAGCACGGTGCTGACGAACGGCGGTACGCTCACCTGTGCGAAGAGCCTGACAGTCGAAAACGTCACCTTTCGGAACTGGCGGTCGACAGTTTTCAAACCAGCAGCGTCGGAGGGTGGGCTGCTAGACGGATTCGTAGTGCGAAACTGCATCTTTGAGCACCTCGCCAGCGCCATCAACACCGGCAAGGAACCGAAAGGCGTCATCACTAACGTGAAGATCGCCAACTGCGAGTTCCGAAACATGGAAGGCAACGGTGTAGCAGCCATTTCGATCGCTTATGGCGTGATCTCGAACGTCCAGGTGACGGGCAGCACTTTCAAGAATCTCAAGTCCACGACGAAGGGCTGTTCAGCCGTGGTCGTCGGCAGCAACGCCACCCGGGCCACCACAAAAGACATTCTCATTTCAGAAAATGAGATGGACACCATTTGGGGCCCCACCACCGTTGTCGACGGCGCCGGCCCGGAAGTGCATGGCATTCTGGCCTATGGCACGAACGTGAGGATCTTGAAGAATGTCGTCCGCAATCTGAACGCCGGCACGGATCACGAAGCGATCTACATGAAGGCCAGTCATTCCGTCATCGCGGACAACGTAGTGGAGAACTGCGGATCCGGAAGCGGAGGTGCGGACATCACCTCCAAGGGTGGCGAAGCCTCGGAGGGCAATGTAATCAGCGGGAACCGGATCACCAGCCTTCAGCCCGGACGGGGAATGCTCATCAACGGTGGTACGATCATCAAAGGCAACCACATCAAGAAGCCCAACGGATTGAACGGCATCGATGTCTACGCCTTTGGCAAGCCGGTCACAATTACGGGCAACTATGTCGAGACGAAGTTGGGTTCTGCGATCCGCCTGGAGGGCGGTAAAGATGGCATCATCTCGGACAACATCGCCATCAGCTATGCAGGCACTCCGATCAAGGTCCGCGGCTCCCTGGGGACTACGATCCAAGCAAACCAGGAGCGGCAGGTTCCATGACATTGACAACATAGGAAGTGTCCCATGGGGAAGATAATACAGAGACCGAAAATCGTTGCACTGGCTTTCATCGTTCTGACTCTCTCGAGTTGGCCGATACAGGAAAGCCGCGCGCTTGAGCTTGTTGTGACGTCGGACCATCATTCGGGCTATAACGAGTCGCAGAAGACCGTCCGGCGGGCCATCGCCCCGCACCGGGGTGACTTTGCCATGACCGCCGGCGACGTGGGCAGCGCCGACGGGATCAGGAAAGTGATCGATGAGTGCGTCGGCGTCACATACCCTTGGTATGTCGCAATAGGCAACCATGACGTGCGATCGGACAGGATAGCCGCTATTCGCGCTCTCAACCCAGGAGGCAAGAGCCTTCCCAACATCATCAACCGCGGCCCTCGCAACTGCGAGGAGACCACCTATTCCTTTCGCTACGAAAACTTTCACTTCGTGATCCTGAATCAATACTATGACGGCAAGTCAGACATCGGCTACAAGGTCGGCGATGCCGATGCAAAAGCCTACATCTGCAACGCGCTGTACGACTGGCTCGAGGCCGATCTGGATGCCGCCCGGGCCGATCCACAGGTTCAGCACATTTTCGTGACCGCCCACGAACCTCTCTATTATGTGACGGATCGGGACTCGCCTCTTGAGATCAACCTGACCAATGAATACGATCTCGGCCGCGATCCGGAAAACCGTGATCGTTTCTGGAACCTGCTGAAACAAGAAAGAGTCGCCGCCTTCTTTTGCGGCCATCACCATCAATTCAATATCCATAGAATGAACGACAACGATGTATGGCAAGCGTTGTCCGCATGGGGCCGGGGCTGTGATCCGCCCAATGCCAGCGACCGTTGGAAGCACGTGAAATGCACCTTTGTGAAGGTCACGGTCAACGGCGGCACGGTTACGTACGAAGCATATCGCGGTCCCAGGTACGGCGGGCCTTGTGATGTACCGTACACGATGGAGGACCGAGGTACGCTGGTCGCCAGGTGATCGAAAAGTTCCTGCGGGATGGTAGCGTGCATTATCCCTCGTTACCGGGCACCCGCCCGTTGCAGAACCTGGCTTTCCCAGCCAACCTCACTGCGGTTGGCGGAAAGTGAATTTCCTATCACTTTCAGCTTCCGAGAGATCACACCAATGAACGGACGAAACGTGTTCAACGGGTTCCCCGCCCGGATCGCCATCGCGATACTCGTCCTCTTCGGTTTCCTGCCGATGTGCCGGGCCGCGGAGCGTGCCGTGGTCATCTATGGGAACCCGCCCGGACGCGACCTGAGCGTCTACGACGTGGCGGCGAACCGTTTCGGGGCCGAGCAGTTGGAGGGCTTCGCCGAGGCGTTGGCCGATACCCGGTTACTGTACGTCGGTCAGTACACGGGCGATGCGGCGGCCAACATCGTCGCCTCGCCTGAACGGGCCGAGACCGTAAAAACCTTCCTGGCTCGCGGCGGCACCCTCGTGGTGGACTACAACGGCCTCGGTGGCGGCTTCGCCAGGTTCTTCGCAGACCTGGGCCTCAGGCACCCCGGCAGCACGCAGGGCGAGTACTATGAGGCAACCGTCGCGCCGGGTGCGAAGCACGCCGTGCTGGCTGAACCGAACCGCATCAGCGGCGACCTCGGCAAGGCATTCGGTTGGTGGACCAATTGGGGCGACAGCTTTACTTGCCTGGCCTGCAAGAAGGACGATCCGGACAAAGCCGCGCTGTTGGTCGCGGACGGGGTCGCCGGCAAGGGGACCGTTCTCCTCACGCAGACGTTCGGGATCTTCCGCGACGAGCCGCGGCCCGCCGCGGCGAAGCTCCTGTTCGAGAACATCCTGACTCACGCATTCGGCGCGCTCCCGGGTCCGGGCGAGACGATTCCCGTCTACGACCCCTACGAGTTGCGCGAGCCCGCCGCCAATCCCTGCTACCTCAACCAGGCGCACCGGGCGCGCTGGCATCTGGAGGGGGCGCCCATGCGGTTTCCCGTTGTCGTGGGAGAGCCCATCGGCCTGGAACGGCGCGCGGCGCCCGTGAGCATCTGCCGGGATTTTCCGCCGAACACGGCGCCGGAATCCGTTCGCGTCTTCACGTATGCAGGACACGAGCTGCCCAGCCAGGTGCGCCTTGTGGACGCGGAGCAACACACGTTGGAGGTGCTTACGGTGGTCGACCTCGATTCGTACCGGCAGACGCTCCTCTACGTCTACTTCGGGCCGAAAGCGAGCACCAGCCAAGCGCCTGTTCCCATGCTCTCGGCCCGGCGCTCCGAAGAAGGCTTCGAGCTGGTCAATGACCGGCTGCGGGTGCTGCTGTCTCCCAGCCGGCCGGAGATCGCCGAGATAGCGCCGCCGGGGGCGCGTGTTCGAAACGAGCTGGCGAACTGGGCGCCCATAGACCACGGACGCGGCAACCAGTTCCGTTCGCGCGACGGCAAGGAGACGTATCAGGCATCGCTGACCGAAACCGGTCCGGTGTGTACGAGCGTTGTGTACGTCGGGCCGGACCTGTCCGTCACCTACACGCTCTGCGCCGGGAGCCCGGCCGTCTTCTACCGCATCGAGGCGAAGAACTCGCCAACGGTCAGTCGTTTCAGCGGTTGGGCGCCCGGCGGCGACGGCGAGAACGACACCATGTGGTACGAGTCGGACGAGGGCCTGAAACGCGCAGTGTTGCAGACCGGGAGCTTCTACCGGCCCTTTGACGACCTTCGTCCCCATATGAAAGAAGGCTGGCTGGCCTTTGAGGACACGCGCGGGGAAGTGGTCGGAGAACTGATGGATCTGCAGCAGACGGGCCGGGTCAGTCCGTACGTTCATTCGGCCCACGGGCACACCGCCATCATCAGTACGAGCCTCGGCAATCGCATGGCCCAGGGCGCCTTTGTGGCCGCGCGTGGCGACCACGACACGTTGCGTCGGACCTATGTTGCCTGGAAGAACCCGCCCGCAGTGCGCTTGGGTCGGCCGCAAACACTGGCCGACGTACCCGAGCCGCACGTACCCGTTCTGGGTGAGGATTTCCTGTGTATCCAAGGTGGGATCGACTGGTTCCTGAACACGGTGACGCTCACGGATCCTGCGGAACTGGCGCCGCGACTTATCCAGGAGATCGTGGCGCGCGGCGGCAACTACCTCATCGCGGACGATCGCCGCAGTGACTACGTGGCCCCGCTCCTGAAGGAAGCGCATCGGCAGGGCGTCGGAGTGTGCCTGGCGCCGCGAACCTTCCCGAAGCGGGAGAGCGGGCAGCGTTTGTGTCCCTACGCCGACCACGACGCGTACGTTGCGGCTGCCGAGAACGCGGCACGCTATGGTGCCGACGGCTACTATCTCGTGGACGAGTTCGCCTTCCCCGGCACGTGCGAAGCCTGCTGCCAAGGCGTCAGGCAGATTTACGGCACGGAGGTGCCCAAGGAATTGGACTTCCACCGGCTGGACGAGCCCGCAATGCACAACTGGATGTTCTTCAAGATGGAGGTGATCAACGACCTGATCCGCGATATGACGGCTGCGGTACGACAGCACCAGCCGGACGCGTTCGTCTTCCACGTGACCAGCCCCAACAACAACTTCCGCTTGGAGATGTACCACGACCTCGAAACAGACTCGCAATGGGTGAGTACCAACAACAGCGACCTGTACAGCACCGACCTCGCGCATACTCGTTACATGCTGGCCCACATCCGCGGTGCGCAAGGCAACGACCGTCCCGTCTTTACGGTCAACGGCTGCCTGTACAAGCCCCGCGAGACCGCCCTGAACCTGCGCCACCATCTCATGTGCGGCAGCAATGCGCTGTGGTATTTCGACCTGACCTTCTCGCGCATGTACCCAGGGGCCTCCGGCGCCAACGACGATGGCTTCCGCATGCTGCGCGACACCGGCTTGGGAGGCATTCTCGCGCACTGCCGGCCCGTACGTTACGCGGCGGTGCTGCGCAGCCGGGCCGGCTGGATCGACTCGGTCCGCCGCGGCGAGAAGACGGGAGGGCTGGTGGACTACGAGGAACGCATTCGGCAACGTGTGCTGCTCCGTAACCTTCCGGTCGAGATTCTCTTTACCCGTCACCTGACGCGGGAGGCACTGAACGGCTACAGGCTGCTGATCCTGCCGAGCCAACGCGATCTGGAGCCGTCGAGCGCTCAACTCGTGAGCGAGTGGGTCCGCGCCGGCGGCAACGTGCTGGTCGAGGGTGAGGCGGTGCAGGATCCCGTGCTTGCCAAATTGTGCGGGGTGGAAGCCGGCGAGCGTGTCAGCGGACCGGCTGACCTGACGGGCATGGCTCAGCCGTTCGCGGGAGTCGTGAGACAGGTCAGCTCCTCGTACGTTAAGGTGACATCGACCGGAACGGAGACCGTGGCCAGGATTGGCGGGCAACCGGCTGCCACCATCCGTCGCACGGGGACAGGCGCCGCGGCGTATCTGGCTCTGCTCGATGCGCCGCCGGAGGTGATCGAACCCTTGGTCCGTCATCTGGCCGGTACTCCGCCGCTGACCCTGCCGCCTGAAGTCGCGGGCGACATCGACGTGACCGCACTGACGGACGGCACGCGCACGGTGGTCGCTGCCTACAACAGACAGGTGAAGGAATCCCGGACTTTCGAGATCGCTCTCAACGCCATCCCTGTGGCCAAGGATGCACGCCTCGTCGAGATCGAGCGTGGCCGCGTGTCGGAGGCTGCTCAAACCCTGTCCGCAACGATCGCCCCCGGCAGCGTGAACTTTTACCTGTTGGCCTCGCCTGCAGACTACACGGTGCCCGAAGGCGTGCCGGCCTCGCCCCTGAAGCCGATTCAGCAGTCGCTCCAACCTGGCATGGACTTCCTCAGGCTCCAGCCCACAGCCGCCGCGAGTCTTGACCTGCCGAAGAAAGACCCGGCGAAACTCTACGTGGCCGTCCTGAAGAACCGGCGGTCGCCCCTGGGGGGCGGCGACCTCGGGGCCGGGCCAATCGTGGCCACTCTGGGGAAACAGGGGGACGTTGTGGCCGATCAAGCTGAATACCGGGCCGTAGGGGACGGCCGTCGTTGTGAGTGAGCGACAGGCCAACGCCGGCGGCGACGCAACCGTCGTTGCCGGGCATGTCGGCAAAGGTCGAGCAGTGCTCTGCGGCATCAACCTCGGGTGCCGTACCGTCGAGGCGGAGGGTAACCATCGGTACCTCGAAGAGATCAGTCCGGAGGAGGCAGCGTTGTTGATCAACGCGGTGTACTGGCTCGCGCAGGACTGAAAGCGCTCGTTAACCTGGCGAACTTCGAGTTTCGAACGGAACGGGTTGCGGGCGAACTTGGTTTCTCGGGCTCAAGAGTGGCGTTGGTCGAGCCTTTGGCGTCATCCCGTCCGCTTGATGTTGATTGCACGCACGCCGCCGGGCGACTTGTCTTTGGGTACCCTCACTTCATGAAGTTCCGTTCTACGGGAAGACGGAAAAACCAACGCGTTCGTTCAACGCCGCGTTTTCTACTGGGCTGGTACGCGCCAGTTGCCGGTCGGACACAGCGCCTGATGCGCGTGTAGCCACAGGGCGAGGTAAGCGTCGGCAATCCGCTTGAAGTCGTTTTGCTCCCGAGGCACAAAGCTGGTGAGTTCATCATCGGCGTAGAGGCGACGGTTCTCATGGCGTTCCTGGTTCTTCACGATCGTGAGCGCGCGTAGCCGCATCCACGTCTCCGGGCGATCAGGCAGATCCTTGCCCCAGCCAAGCAGGTGAGCCCACGTGCCGATCACGTAGTAGCCGGCAACGCGGCCCACGAACCGATCGGTGCCTTGCGGATAGTAAACCTCCGCCCGACCCGGCACGTAAATGGTTCCGCCGGGCGGATTGTAAGGTGGTGACGGCCACTTCTTGGCGGCGAGCGTGCCCCAGATGAACTCGGCGCGGAAATCCGCGGCCTCGGGCACTGTCTGGCCGGCCAGCGACTGCAGGATGTGAGCTTGCAGGTTGAACTTCACGCAGGTCATGTAGTCGGGATGGAGAATGCGATGATTGATCACCGCCCCGTCGGCCCGGACGTTGTAGCCATGGAGCCAGTCCTTCACCGGCTTGCCGTCCACGATGGTTGCGTTTTGGAGGTCTTCCTCCAGCGCGTAAGCCGAAACCATCAATTCGCTGCCGACTTCCTTCCATCGCGGCGCGTTCGGGTGTCCGGGCATCATCGCACAGGCGATCTGGTGGATCATCGCGTTCCAGGCATTCTCCTCGGCCTTGGTGTCGCCGCCCTCGCCGTTCCAGTAAGGCACGCGATAGTCGGGTTCCAGAAAGCGGTTTGCCTCAAACTCGACGATCTCCGCCAGCAACCGTCGCGCCTCGGGGTCGAGATCGTCCCACAACATCCAGCCCGCCTGGGCAAGGTCCGCCGCCCAGAATGCCGACTGCCACGGGAACCGCCAACTGTCGCGGTTGTGCGAGTGCGCGGCGGCCCTGATCAACCTCAACGTTCGCGCCAGCGCCTCCTCGCGTGAAACGCCGACGGCCTCCTCATCAAACACGCTCGTCTTCAAGACGACCGCCAGTGCAGCCGGCGCCGAGCAGGCTGGGCGGATGAAATTGTGCAAATCCACCTTCTCGAACTCGCGCCAACCTTGCTCCACCTTTTCCGCGCCGGACGGCGCCCACTCGAGGTTGTAACGCGCCGCGTTCAACAGCGGCCGGGCCGCAAGCTGAAGGTCGTCACTTGGCGGAGCAGAAGAGGCAAACCGCTCCCAGCGCATTGGGACGACATCGGCCTCGCCAGCCCATCCGTCAGCGGCCGTAATGACCGCCGCCGCGAGGAACACGAGCGGCCATTGGAAGGCAGGGAATGCTGGTGATAAATTGCCCATGATGGATTTCGCTCCCGGACTCCAATAGTCCTCTGGACGGATCACGCACCGCCCCCACTGTGTCAGCCCGTCCGCTCGATCTTGATCGTACGCACGCCGCCGCCGGGCGACTCGTCTTTGGGCACCCTCACTTCGTATTCGCTGAGTTGCCCCTTGGGACGTCATGACCGTTGATGTATGTTGTCCCCGGAATCGACCGGTCAGTACTGCAGTTCTCGCGGCGGGCGTGAGGCGCGCATCTCGTCGGTCAGTGTGGGGATGCCGTACTGCGTGAACAGGACGCCCAACTCCAGGCGGACGCGGCGTTCGACTGTGCCCTGCGGCTGCAACGCCAGCGCCTGACGGCAGAGGATCTCCGCCTCGTCGATCTTGCCCTGAAACCGCAGGCGGCGCGCCTTCTCCAGCAGGTCCGCGGCCATATCGCTCTCGGTGACTGCAGGCAGCGGCGGCGTCTTGCCCGCCTGTTCGAGCATGTGGCGGTGGATAATCGCAGCCTCCGGGGGCCGGATGCCCCACTGGGGTATGTAGCCCCACCATTGTTTCTGCACCATCCGCATGATCGTCTGCTTCCACTGGGCCGGCGACTTGGCCCGGCTTGCCTGCGAACGCCACCGTTCGGCTCCGTGGCAGTGCGTGCAGCGAGCGTTTGCGGCCTGGTCCGGGTTGCGGAATCCGATGAACTTCTCGGAGGCCTCCTCGACGAATGCCAGGATCGCCCTGTAATCGGGGTCGTCGGGATCCGTCCAGATGTTGGGGCAGGTGGGTCGCTCTTGGCGGCCAGCGAACTCGGCCAGCCAAGCGGCCACCAGGCGGATCTGCGGCGGTGACATCGTCGACTTCGGCTTCTTGCACATCTTTTCAATGCACTCCTGCCACTGCTCTGTCGTATCGAAGGCACTCCAGTACGCTCTGTTGCCCCCATGGCACGAGGTGCAGTTCTGCTCGAAGAGCCCCAGCGCGGTTTCGCGTTCCGGGCGAGTCAAGCCGTCGGGCCGCTTGTCGCGCGGTGCCACCAGGAGCCGGCTGCGGTCGGGGTGGGTGATGTTGACGGCGATCTCGATCGGGACGATCGGCCCGCCGCCGGAATCCGAGAAGACCCTGGAGAAATTGGCGATCCACTGCGCTCCCCCGTAGTTGCCTTCTCCATGGCAGGCCGCCGACATGCAGCCACGCCGGCGCAGGATTGGGTCGACTCTCTGGGCTTCATCCTGGACCGTAAACGGGGTCCACACCTGGCCGTCGCCGTGATACCGGAACAGCACTCCCAGCTCGATCCACTTGGCCAGGCGATCAAACTCCTCGTCGGTCAATGCGGGCAGCCTGCAATTGCCCTTGTCGCGCTTGCCGGTAAGCATGCGCATGAGTTCGCTTGCGCGAATGGTGCCCGGCCGGACCCACGGGCGCAGCGTTTCGTAGCAAACGTTGTAAGTGGGTGAAACGTCGTCGGACAGGTCTACCTCGCCGGCCGGTGTCGGGCCGCTGTGACACTCGACACAATTGCGCTCGAAGATCGGGTAGATATCGCGCACGAAGTGGAACATCTCACGCTGGTCCACTGGCGTGTCGATCACGGTGGGCGGGTGCTTGGCCGCCATCGCCATAGGGCCGACGTGCGAGGGCGCCTGGCCCCGGCCTTCGTGGCAGCCAATACACAGTTTGTTTTCGCCTGGGCTCAGGTAGACAAATGAGAGCTGAGTGGTCAGTACTCGCCCCTCGGCGTCCAGCGTCTGGAAGTGCATCGGCATCTCCGTTGGCACTTGCATTCGGAACGAACCGTCCGGGTACACCGGCGCGGTGCCCAGGATGCGCTTCGGTTCGTGGTGGTAGTGCGAGATCCGCCGGTACGTATTCCCCTGTGCCATGACGGGCAGGCCCTCGACGACGCGGACTGCTTTGATGTCCCCGCGCTGGATGGGCTTGTTGTCCCAGTCGAGGATGCGTTTGCGTACGTTCCATCCACCTTTGCCCGGGCTCAGGGCGCGGTCGGCTAGCGTATTGTCATACACGTCCACGCACAGGAACTCTCCGGACTGCTTGCCCGCCTGGTAGTCGGACGGGATGACCGGTGGCCGCGCACGAGGCACCAGGGGCATGGGATCCAGATCGGCGAAGGCCGGATCGTTGTACAGCATCCGGTCCCGCAGGAGCCGTGTGCCCGATGCGTCCCAGACCAGCCGCCAGATGCCGAAGTCAGGCTTCTTCTTGGCCATCAGGCGAGCCCTCTCCTCAGGGTCACGGACACGGGCCAAGTCGGGGCCCCACATCGTGCTCACCGGCCCGGACGCCCACGAGGCGAGCAGGCTGCCGTCGCCCATGGCACAGGGTGTCTTGTAGCGGCCGTCCGCGGATGCCTCCCATCCGGTAGGGGTGCCGGGCGTGACGTTCAGGGGCGATACGCCGTCCGTGGGCCCACGGCGCGGGTCGATGACCACTAGTGCGCCGGCCTCCCACGTGTAGAAGTGCCGCAGGGCGGTGCTGATGACACGGCCGTCGGGCAGTTGCGTGGCCTCGAAGAAAACCTTGATCGGCTCCTGAATTGCTCCCTTGGAGCCGAAGAACTCCTCCGTGTCGCGACCGTCCGGCCTCGTCACGAATAGAGGGAAGTCGTCCCTGGAGCCGTGATGCTCGTAGCGGCACCAAAGCACCCGGCCATCCTGCAGGACGACCGGGTTGAAATCCTCACTGAGGTTGAACGAGATCTGCCGCACGTTCGAGCCGTCGGCATCCATCACGTACAACAGCTCGGCCCGCTGCATCTCGTACTCGTTCAGGATCCCGGTCCGGTCGGAGCAGAAGCAGATCTGCCCATTAGGCAGGTAGCAGGGATCGACGTTGTCGTGATCGCCGGAGGTCAATTGCCGCAGGCCAGCCCCGTCAGCCCGGATCTCGTACACGTGCCACCAGTCTGTCTTGTCCATCATCATCGAGAACACGATCCGCTGCGCGTCGTACGAGACGTCCGGGTCGGATACGTCGCCCGCCTGCAAGCGCGTCAGGTTGTGCAGCGCCCCGTCTCGTCGCAGCACGAACAGGTTGCCGCCGGGCTGGAACCGCGTGTTGTAGAGGACTGACGTATAAGGACCAGTCAGGACCCGTTTCACAAACACGATGTCGCACGGCAGGTCCTTGGCGACATACTCCCCGCTCGAGGCATTCTCCTGGGCCACCGATACAGACGCACAAAGCAGAACCGCGAGGGCACTCGGCAGAACACGATCAATCATTCCTTGCTCCGCTCTTGGAAAACTGATAACTGCCAGGTCATGGCGTAGGGCTGACTGCGGTGCATACAACGACGCAAGGCACAACGCGTCATAGTTGGAACTCTTGTGGAGTACTCGTGAGGCCGTTCAATATTGCCAACAATCAAACGCAGCTACGGGTGCGGTTAGGAGATCGCGTCGTGATGTCTTGCACATCGGCCGACTCATGCAGATGCTTGCGTGTTAATGTCCTCAAGCGTCCTTTTCAGGTACGCGATGCAACGGGTCAGACGATCCTGTTCGTATTTCACGTGTTCTTCGTGGGGCAATTTGTCGATCTCCTCGATGAGTTTGTATTCGTCGATGTTGATCGCCTTGCCGCGGACGTGGCGCAAGGTGGCGGCGAGCTGTCGGGCGGTCTTGTTTCGGTAGGCCGTCCAAAAGCGGTCTTCCAGCCAATTGAGCTCGAAGTGCTGGCCGTTGATCATCTCGATCGACATGCCCATTTCGGGATCGACGTGCTTCAACAGCCGCTCGGTGATTTCCCGCAGCCGCAGGCTGCCGCAGCCCAGCGGCACCATGCAAAATCGAAAGCCGCGGGCAACCTCCTCGATGGCAAAGTCTTTGTAGTGGGTGGCCACTGTAAGAGGGCCGAGCATGTCAGCCGCCTCCGTCGGATCGCCCAGCGTGCCGAGGACGTTGCCCACGTCGAACAGCACGCGCACGTTCGGCGAGTTCACACGCGTGATCAGATCGCGCAGCTCTTCGACGCTGAAATCCAAATGGTTTTCGACGGCAATGGTGAGGCCCAGGGACTTGGCCAACGGCGCCAACTCCCGAAGTCGGGCTTCGCACTGGCTTGTATGGTCGTCCCACGCGTCGAGCGTGTTGATCCTGTCCGGCCGCATGAGAAAGCCGAACGAGCAGCCGACAACCTTCGAGCCGAGGGTCGCGGCCTGGTGCATGGTCTCTTCGAACTTCGACCACTTTCCCAAGGCAACACCGCCATGCACTTCCAACAGAACGTCCAGCTCCTCAGCCCGGTGGCGGAGCCGTTTGATCTCGTCTTCGTCGAGATCCTGGATCATGGTGTAGTACAGTTGGGCAACCTCGCCGCCGGCCTTGTGGTTCGCCTCGACGAACTTCAACGCGTCGAATTTCTCGTTCGGCCGGTTGTTGTAAGAAAAGAGGGCAATCGAGTACTGGTAGCTGTAGGCGACGGCTCCGACGCGGTTACGGCCGCGCCGTCCTTCCGTTGCGACGGGCCTTTCGTCAGCTTCTGCAATCGGTGGCACCGAACCGGCCAAAAAACCGGCGCCTGCGAGCGCGCCAACCGAGGTTCCAAGAAAGGAGCGTCGCGAGAGATGTTGACTGAACTTCATACTGCAGTCTCCTTTGCTAGGGGTCGAGAGTCACCCTGTCGGTTCATAGGGTTTGGCTGTGTCTGGGACCGGCATGGATCATTCGGCCGGCCGGATGGTGGCGATGATTGTTGCACGGCTCACCGGCTCGGTCAATTCGATCACACCGTTGGTCCATTCGAGGCGTCACTTCCCGGCCACCGGCCGGCCCGACACGGCGAACACCAGCAGCGAGACGTCGAGGACGTTGTCGTGCGCCGCCGTCACGCTCACGATCTCCAAGTCCGGCTTCGGGTTCACCCATTCCCACTGGAACAGGTGGACGGGGTGGGCGTCGGCGCCGTCGAGGCTCCAGGCATAGCGGTTGTCGAGCGTGGCGCGGTTGGCGGAGGCGGTGTCGAAACGCTTGATGTTGTTCGTCAGCCGCACAGGCAGGACCGCCTCCGAGCCGTCGGCGTACCGGACCACGTAGTTGCCGCACGGCCAGCCGTACATCCACGCGCGGATGCTCGCGCCCTGGGCGGCCTTGTCGTTGGGGTTGTTGATGAACGCCGAGTGCAGGAACACCAGCGATGCCCACCGCCCGCGCACCGGCAGCGCCGCGGGAGCGGCCCCCTTACCCAGGACGATGCAATCGCGGCCGTCGGCGCCGCCGCCCAGGCGCATCGGCAGGAAGCCGATCTCGCGCAGGCCCGCGGGCAGGTCCACGGGGCGGGCGTGGGCAGCGTAGGCATCGGGCTTGGCCGTCTTGAGGAACGCGTTGAACGAGTGCGTCAGGGCGGGCCCCAGGTTGATCGGCTCGACGCGGGCCGCGGCGCGCGGGTTCGGGCGCAGCGCCGCCGTCTCCTCGATCGCCACCAGCCGGCCGGGGTCGAGGTCTTCCTCGCGTTCAAAGTTCCACGCATAATCCGCCGTGCGCAGCAGCACGCTCATCGACGCCAGCGACGAGTACTCGTCCAGCAGACCCGCCCGCTCGTTGCCGAACCCGTAGATGCCCTTGCCGAAGCCTATGACGCGGCTGCGGGCGTCCGGGCTCAGGGTGAACATGCCGGTGGCGTTCGGCCAGACGCGGAAGCCGCGGTCGGTGAAGTAGCGGACTTCTCTGTCGAGGTTGCCGCTGGACCACTGGGTCAGGATGATGTCCCTGGGGAATTCGTCGATGACCTTATAGACGTCGAACTTCTTGCCGTTGTGGTAGGGCGAGAGCATGTCCTCGAAGATCATCATGGTGATGCCGCGGGCGTTCAGCCACTCGTTCAGACGGACGTGCCACTCCAGGAACGCCTGCGCCCGCGTCTTGCCGCGTAGCAGGTCGTCGATCGTCTCGCCCTCCTTGCGTCCGCCCCACCACTCGTCGGACTTGGGACTGACGTACTTCGGCTGCAGGGCGTCGATGACGTCCTGCATGCAGTCGAAGACGATGGCGTCGTGGTCGGGGTGGGTCACGTCGCCCTGGTTCTCATAGCCCTTCTCGCGCAGTTCCGGATGGTAACCCAGGGTGAGCCACCAGTTGGCGTGGCCGCCCACTTGCCAAGCGGGGCAGAGGTCGATGAAGCAGTCGCGGCAGAAGTCGCCGTAGCGGCGCAGATCCTCAAGCGTATAAATCTTCTCCGTGCCGTTGAACTCCGGCCGTCGCACGTACTTCACACTCCGCGACAGATCGATGTAAAGCGTGTTGACCTTCTGGTCGGCGACGAAGCGTTCGGTCCAGTCGATCAGATAGTCGATGCCGCGGTTCTCCTTCACGGGACTGTTGCGGAACGTGCCCGGGTGCTCGAGGCGGATGAGGCGGTTGGGCGTGTCGGGCCAGTCACGGACGGCCACGCACGGCACCGGCGCGGTGTCGGACACCTTCTTCAGCGCATGCTTGAGGAGCTGGAAAAACGTGACCGTCCCGTAGAAGAGGCCCGGTTCGTCGGCGCCCGTGATGACGACCCGCCCCGGCTCGACGCTGAGCGTGTAGCCCTGCGGCGGCAGCGGCTTCTGCTCCGGTGCGGCCGCGCCGCCGGCCAGGCGCAGGACGATGCCCGATGCCGGGGGCGCCGCGTCGAACGTCTGCACCGCCGGCCGGTGGGCCGTGAAGCCGTAGTAACGCTTGGCGAAGAGCGCCGCCGTGCGGCGAGTCCGCTCGGTGGCGGTCTCCTCCAGGGCCAGCGGCCAGTCGCGGCCAGCCGGGAAGACGCCCGGCGTCCAGGCAACCTCCTTCGGCCGCGGCGAGAGGAGCGGCTCGCCGAAACGGTCGGCCGCGCGGCCGCCCCCGCCCGGAAGGTTGTCGTCTTCCTCGTCGTTAAGCCGTGCGGTGCTCGCTACCTGGGGCACGCCGATCCGCCGCAGGCGGTAGACCAGGTCGAGCGGATGGCGGCTGCCTTCCAGGGTCAGCATGACGTAAGAAATCTGGTCCCAGCGGGGCGGCTGCTTCTCGCGGCGGAAGCCGGACTCGATCAGGTACTCCTGCCGACCGCGATCCAGCGCCTTGTCGACGGTCAGGCCCGAGTTGTCCTTGAAATGCACGCTGATGCCCATGTGGGGGTAGTCGTCGCGGTCGCAATCGATAATCAGCCTGAGGCCCCGGTAGATCTTGCCGGCGTCCGGCGGGGGTGGAGGCTCGAAGTAGATGGTCGAGCACGCCAGGCCCTGACTGCCGCGGAAGGAGAACTCGACATACGACTCGCCGTCCTTCGTGACCAGCCGCGTCGAGGGGACCAAGTCGCTGCCCTTCCGCCAACTGGCGGTGTAGTTGTTGATGGCCGCCGGGTCGCTGCGGCCAGCCTCGAACAGGACCGCTTCGCCGGCCTCTTTGACGGGCGTCACGGTCGGCACCTTGGCGGCGGACGCCGGCTGTGCCGCGGCGAAAACCGCAAAGGCTGACAGCAGGCCGACCAGCAACGTCAGACGCATGGCACGTAGCATCACTTCTCCTCGCTGATAGGAAATCCCATTCTTGCCAACAGGAGTGAGTATAGCCGCGGAAGCCTGGTGGAAAGAGGGGGCGAGGGGAAGTGCGTTTGGGACTTCGCAACCGAACCCCCCGGCCGATCGAGTGTCAAGTTCAAGGTGCATGCGAAAGCCGCCGTGCTGCCAAGTCCGCATGGTCTCGACTACTTCCGATGCGATCTTGCCCTCGGCCAAGTACAGGGCGTCATCCCGTCCGCTCGATCTTGATCGCACGCACGCCGCCGCCGGGCGACTTGTCTTTGGGCACCCTCACTTTATATTCGCCGAGTTGCCCTTTGTTGAGCACCCGACACTCACCCGTCCACAGGTCGGTTACGCGAAGATCGGTCGCATCATCCATGCCAAACCGCGCAAGAGGCATGTTCAACGTAAAGGCAATATCGTCGGTTGTGCCTTCGTTGCCCACAATCACAATCGCCTTCTTCCCACGGATGAATCGCGCATACGGCTTTGCCTTTATGTCCGGCGTTCCCTTGCATGGAACATTGACCAGTTGCGTCAAGTGATGCCTGGAATGCAATACATCGCGGTGGGCACGCCGGATATTCAGGATTTTTCGCATATCCTGAAAAACATCCTGGTTTCGCTCAAGATCGTCCCAATCCAGGTAGGCATGCAAGAGCTTCCCGGGCGTGGCAACCTCTATTTGGTGCCCGTATTTCCTGAGGCCGGGCAAAAAGGAAGGCACGGCAAGGTGTGAAGCAGCGAATTCCTCTCCCGCGAACATCCACGATACGTAGGGAGCAAGAATGTAATTATGGCCGAAAAGGAAACGGCTGCCCTGGATCTGGTAGCAACCCTGGCGGGGATACTTATCGCGATCCACGTTGTGTGGCCACTTGAGCTTGCAGTTGTGAGAGCTGATTTCTTTGAAACGGTACGGGTCCTTGGCAGAGGTTTGGTCCAACTGTAAGAATGCCTCCATGTCGAAAATCCTCTCCGGACCTTCAGGCACGGCTACAGAACCGGGCTTGCCCCCTCCCTCGATATGGCCCTCCAGGTGGTGTGCTTCCGCTGCCAGCAGGATCTGGTGCCCGGCTTCGGCACAGGCAGTCATGATCCTGTCCCAGATCGCCTTCAGGTAGGTGACGTGCGACATGTCAATGCGCCACCCGTCCAAGCCCGTCCTCAGGGTCCAGTCGATATGCGACTTCACAATGTACTCGGCGGTTTCAGGATGACGCAAATCAAATAGCGGCTGTCCACAAATGTGGTTCCGTCTGTCTTCGAACCAATCCGGTCGCTCCTGGAGCATGGACGAAGACGAGGCAACGCCATAGTGGTTCGTGTTGCTGATGACACGAATGCCTTTGTTGTGTGCTTCCTGGACGAGCTCCTTGATGTCTGCCATGGTTCCCAATTCGGGCGATTCGCGCTCGAATCGATGGGCATAGAGGTTGGTTCCCGGTGTGTGATCGTAAACCGTGTAGAGCACAATCAGGGTGATGCCCAGATCCTGCAGGTATCCGAGCTTCTCCGTTACGCTCGAATACGGGGCGCAGCCGTACGGGTTCTTCCATTTCTCCGGGTGTTGATAATCGGGATGATTGAAGGCGCGTACCACCACCTCGTAGGCCACTGCGTCGCGCAGCCAATCGGGAGCCGCCAGAACAGGATCCTTGAATTCCTCTTCGCTGCGTTGCTTGGAAGAGAATCTTTGCAGTTCTGCTGCCTGGCGTTCTTCTGCAGCAACCCATGGCCCAAGCGCGGCCCCCAGCCCCAGGCCTGCGCCCATGCGTAAGACATATCTTCGGTCAATTGCTGTTGCCGTGCCTTTCTTCATAATCTGTTTTCCCTCAACTGACGCTGCTATGAGTTTGCCGTTCGAGCATCCTGCGTCCCCATGCCCGTTCGTGGGTAGAAGGGTGTCTGCCGATCGCCGAACAATACGTTGGAGTCATCAATGGTCTCTCCGGATCGTGTCCTCAGATCTGTGAATCGAAACGAGGCCGCAACGGCCGTCGACGCCGGTCACAGTGTCCAAGGGCCTCGGATCGGCCGGCTCAACATCCGGGCGGCCTCGTCGTCCCGACGATCTGTTCCTGCTCGGGATCCCAGCGGATCTTCCTTTTCAACTGCATGGCGATATTGGCCAAGTGGCAAAGGGTGGCCGTGCGATGGGCCGCCTCGACCGGCTCGACGGGATCCCGGCGCGACTTGACGCAGTCGAGGAAGTTCCGCGCGTGGTCGGGATTCATGACGCCCGAAGACTCTCGCGGGCCGTCCAGGACCAGTTCGCGCGCCGGGTTGCTGACCGGCAGGCGGATCTCGTTCGGGCCGATTGTCGAGTTCTTGACAGATTCGGGGTAGGTCTCCAGCCCTTCCGGGCCGGACTGGAGCCATCCTTCCGTCCCTTCGTAGCGGGTGCCCGAATACTTCACGCCCGGCACGGGCACTCCGCACAGCAGTTCCGCCCCGCTGGCGTAGCGGGCGCGGAACCGCACCTTCGTGGCCGCGGTGAACAGGTCGCCGGGCTCCGGCCACTCCGAGCCCATGTCCTCAAACTCCACCGGACCGGTATCGTCGGTGCCCAGCGACCACTGGATCTGGCCGAAGATGTGCGCGCCGGTGTTGGTCGTCTCGCCGCCCGAATAATCGAGAATGTAGCGGAAACGGTACAGGCAGCGCAGCTCATGATACGGCGCCGCCGGCGCCGGTCCGAGCCACAGGTCGTAGTCGAAGCCCTCCGGCACCGGCATCGGTTTCCATCCCGGCCCCGGGCCCTTCGGGCATCCGCCCGAAGAGCACAGAATGCGCGTGATTTGGCCGATGCGTCCGTTGCGGAGGAGTTCCGCGCGATAGCGGTTCCTCGGGCTGGAGCGATACATGCTTCCGCACTGGAGCACCCGCTTGTGCTGCCGCACGGCCTTGACCATCGCCTGGCCGTCCTCGACGGTCAGCGAGAGCGGCTTTTCGCAGTAGATGTCCTTGCCGGCCTTGGCGGCCATGATTGTCATGATTGCGTGCCAATGGTCGGGGACGACCAGCGCGACAGCATCGACGTCGGGGCGCGCGAGACAATCGCGGAAGTCGTTGGTGGCGTCGCAGCCCTTGTACTCGCCCACGCCGGTCTTCCTGGCGTAATAGGCGTTCACGCGCTCCTGGCCCACCTTGCGGCCGAGGAACTGCTCGGGCGTCTTGTAGCCGTAGCTGGCGGTGTTGACGTCGCAGACCACGACGATCTGCGCATCGGGCTGCTGGAGAAAGGCCGACAGGATGACCCCGCTCTGGTTGCCACAGCCGATCTGGGCCACATGGATGCGGTTGCTCGGGGCGTTGGCCCCGAGGACCGACGAGGGAACAATGGCCGGCGCGGCCCACGCAGCCGCTGCTCCCAAGGCGGCGCGTCTGAGGAATCTCCGGCGCGTAATCGCACGACGGGTCGTTTGAGTAATGGCGTTCATCATTCGTCTCCCTTCTTCACGGATTGCACACCGGTTCCCAGTCCGCCAGCCTGTCCAGATTCTCGAGGAACTGACGCGCTGTCTGGCGGAAGCCGTCAAGTCCCTAGTCGTTCGTGGTCACTTCCACACGGAATGTGACGGCGTTGTATTTGGATTCAATCGAGCGCCTCAAGCAGCTCGATCCGCACTTGGCGCAGCGTCTTCGGGTCGCGCGCGTAGTCGGTGAAGGACCGAACCACGGTCTCGGCGAGCGTTTTGGCTTTCGTGGGGTTCTTCTGTGCCAATAGCGTCAGCAGTTCATAATCTTCCACGCCGTCACGCATGGCTTCGTGCCGAATCGAGTCGAGCAACTGGCGGTCGCCCGGATACACGATCCAAGCGTCACCCGGCGGCAAGAACGTGGAACCTCCGTGGGGCGGTTCCAGGTCTCGGAACGGGTCGGCACCTCGCCAATGGTTAAAGCCCCAGTGAAGGTATCCCGTGAATCCCCAGCGGAAATTGATCCAGTGCAGGACGCGGGTCTTGATCAGCGGGTAATCCACAAATCGGTTCGGATACGGGCCGTTCGGAAACAAGCAGGTATAAATCCAGACTTCCTTGCCTTGCCCCAACCGCTGGAGCATGCGATCCAACGTGTTGTTGAATCGGCCCAACTGGGGGACCCAGACATCGCAGTTCTTTTCGAAGAACTCGATATCATCTCGAACGTCCAGGGCCTCCATGATCTGGAACTCCGGAGCGAACTCACGTACGTAGCCGGCCACAACGGCGTAGGGATCCAACTGGTGGCGGTGAGGTTCGTCCGTGATGTGGATTCGGAACCGGTCCAACCATCCCTTCTCTTTCAAGTGCTCCCTCAACGCGCCCAAGAAGACGCGATAGCCCTCGCGCGCCGCAGGGTCGGTCACCTCGATGATCGACTGCTGCGGTTTGCCGTCTGCGATTTGCCAGATCCGGGCCTTGACATGTCCGTCATATCCTTCGCGCCAGGCAATCGGCTGACCTTCGATATACGTCTTCCGAGCGCCGCCGCGGGGCCGTGAGAAGGCCTCGACCCAAGCGTCAAACAGCGTGAAATCGAAGTCCAGTCCGCCGTTGTCCGTAACGAGCGGCTGGACATACGGCGGACCCAGCGGTGTCCAGAACATGTTCTGACGGTGCGCCCACATGCTATCGAACAGCACGTTCGCACAAGCAAACCAGGCATCGCTGCCCGCGGGAGCGTCCCCGAACCCCAGCTCCTTCGGGCGCATCGAAAACCAGTTGGTCAACAATAGCTTGCCTTGCACCGGTACCGTGGCCCGGTGGACTTTCAGTACCAAGGGCAATTCTACCGACGTTCCATCCGACGAGACTTCGATCCGCGTCCGGTACTCGCCCGGCGCCGTTGTGGCGGGCACTTCCAAGTCGAGCCAGAAACAATCGGTCCTGTTGGCCTGAAGTTCCAGTTCATTGTCCGGAAACAGTGGATCCGGCAGGTCCACCGGCGGCCCGGCTATGCGCTCGGCCAGCGGCGTGTGGTGCGTACCGCGTACGATCGGTACGCGGCCGACCGTGCGGACACGGATCGGCAGGTTGGGGCAGAACGGATCCGCCGTCAACCTCACGCGGCGCGCGGTCCGGCTCCGCACAGCAACCTGAATCGCCTCGAACTCACCACGAGCCGCATGTAGTTGCCCCGGCAGGGGGGACTCGGGAACCACATCCTCGACGAGTACCTGCTGCAGGGAATCGACCCACCAGGCTTGAAACGGCGTTTGGACCTCGCCGGCTCCCGAATCCGCACCCGACACAAGCAACAGAATGGCGATCACTTTTGACATGGCTGCAATCCTCCTCAAGTGGCCTCGGGCCGCAACCAAATCCGAAACTTAGAATCCGGAACGAATCCAAAACTGAGAATCCAGTCACAGGCAACGGGCGTTCAGAATTTAGACTTCACCGCTCGTTGCGTCCCATAGTAGTTTTCCTCGCGGCGCGTTCGTCCAGCACGCGCCAGAAGTCGTCCAACATTTTCTGTGCGTCGATGTCCACCCAGACGGTGACCCGGCGCGGGTTGTCGGGAAACTGCTTGACTTGGCGAATGCCTCGCACGATCGGAGCGCCCGTGGTTTGCGTCGTGGCCAATTCCGGCCGCAGGATCGCTTCCACCATGGCGATGTCCCACATGGTCCACACCTCGCGCTCCGGCCGAAACGTGTTCCAGCGATTGAGCAGAAAATCATGGATTCCACCCCGGCCCTTCAGATGGCGCTCGGCGTCCGCTTTGGCCATCTTCAACTGGCCGCTGACCGACGGCGCCGGCATGTGGAAGTACTCCCCATCCGACTCGAAGATCGCTTGAACGGCATGGATATCGTTCTTCCAGTTGTAGATGCCCGGCCCCCAGCGGCCATTCTTGAAATCACCATCGATGAACGCGAAAACCACCTTGTCGCGGATCGTCGGATCGATCAGCATAGCAGAGGCGAGGTTGGTACACTGCCCGGTCGCGATGACCCAGAGTCTGTCCTCCGGTCCGCCTGCGTGAGCGCACTTGATGATATGTCTCGCCGCTGGGGAATCGGCAGGCGTTCTCTTGTCGGGCATCGGGCGCGCCGAACCGATCGGCGCCGGGATCTTCCCGGTCAGCCCGAGATGCCCCAGGATTTCTTCGTTGAACCGCTGACTGGCCCGGATATTGTCCGGCGGTGGATTCTGACCAAACGTCGCCGAGCAGAGGCCCTCGACCCGAAACTCGGGCGCCAGCAAAGCCCGCGTAATGGCGTAGAAGTCGTCGATCTCGTTGGCGGTGTCCGCATCGATGATGATCCGGACGCGTTTGGACTCAGCGGATTCCGCATCCGCCAGCAGTAGACTGAGCAATCCAACGAACACGAATGCCAATTTGCAGATGCGTCTGACCATATCGACACCTCTATTCATATTGAGAAGACTCTGGGCCGTCTTGTTTCTATTCTCTCGCCTTTCGAGAGCGGATCACGGCTGAGTATCCCGGGACGCTTCACTGTCCTTCTCTGCCTCCACAGCACGTACGACGTGGCGGAAGAGGCCGGCGACCCGTTCGCCCCAATTGTCGTCGCCGGGAAGTTGGGATTTCGTGGAACCGGTGCCCAGCCTCACCAAGACGATGTCCAAACTGCGACAGACCAACACAAAGCTGTCGCCCAAACCGAGCGCCCAATAGCAGTCGTTGGGCATATCGGGGATCGAGCCTCTGGCATTGCTGCCCCAATAAAATGCGTAGTAGGGCCACGGGCTCGGAACGTCCGTCGGCTGCGTCGCGGTCCGGATGTACTCCTTGGAGAGTATCTGGCGACCGTTCCAGTTCCCTTCACGCAGGTAGAGATACCCGAGGCGGGCCAGGCCGCGATGTGTGATCGTGATTCCCGAAGCGAACTCGCGGCTCTTGAAGCCATTGACCGTTTTCGCCCGATAACCGTTTTCACGCCACGCCCAGTCGTCCGGCGACAGACCAATCGGATCGAGCACGCGCCGTTTCATCAGCGTCGAAAGGTCTTCATGGAAACGGATGGTCAACAACTCTGCCAACATGTTGGCCGTGTCGTTGCTGTAGATTCCGGATGTGCCGGGACGGTACACGAGCAATGGCGGGCGGCCGTTATCGAATCCTGCGGTCATCGTGGCGAGCTGCCGGACGGTGATCTGACCGAGCCATCCTCGCTCGGCATTCTCCCGCTTTTCCGTTCCCAAAGCCGGATAGTGCTCCACTGCGAGGTCGTCCAATTTGACCAGTCCGTCGTCAACCGCCAGGCCGAGCGCCGTGGCTCCTATCGTCCCCTTGGTGGCGGATTTGATGTCGGCCCGCGCGGTGACGGATCCCCACTCTTTCACCAGATAGCCGCGTCGAATGACGCAGCCCGAACCGCCGCCATGTTTCATGGCGTATTCGGCCGCGGCATCCAAACCGGAACTGGACAGCCCCTGGCTTTCCGGCGTCGCCACGGCCCACTGCTTGCCGGGCCACACCTCGGCGTTGGCCTGCGTGACTGCCAGCCACGACAGGAGTAGTCCAATGATGAGAAAGTGCCTCACGGGAACCAGCTCCATAGGTGCTTTCGGATCGCTTGGCTTTGCTCTTGGATACGCGGAAACGCACCTCGCACGGTGTTCCACGCGTCGAGTCGCACTCCGCATTGGTTTCTCCTGATGCACGATTCCACCCCTTTCGTTGCGGACTACTTGCCTTTAAGGGAAAGCGACACTTTCACCAGGTTGAACCGGTCGTGAGCCTCAATGCCGGTCTGCCCGCCGGCGCCGTAGACGCTGAACACGCACCAGAGGGTGCGGCCATCGTCGTTCATCCACTTCTGGGGGAACTCACAATTCAACCCGTGACCCTCGTTCTTCATCCCGCCCCAGTCCTCGTAGTACGCCACCGTCGTCCAGGGGCCCCAGGGCTGCGGCGCGTCGAAAATGCCCAGTTGCCCAGGGCCGGTGTGGAAGCTGGCCAGCAGGTACCGCTTCAGCGTCGGCATATAGGCGACCGTTGCCGGCGTAGCGCCGTTTGGGTGCGCGAACACGGGAGCCAGCTTCGTCACGTCCATTGACCACGCCGGCCGATTCTCGGAAATCAGCCCGGTAAAGAACTCATACGCCTCGCGCTCGCGAAGCCGGTCCTTGGGGATGCGAGCCAAATACGTTTCCCCGCTTTCGCCCCACTCTTCTTGCTTCGCGCCATAAATGTAGACAAAACCGTCTAGGTGCGGCGGCACGCCGGTGTAGTCCTTACCGAAATTCAGGAATCGGGACGGCTGGAACTTGCCAGGCCCCTTGGGAAAAACCCAAGAGGTCTGCTTCCATGTGGCGCCAAGATCCTCCGACCAGATCAGGGCATGATTCACGTCCGGCCACTTGCCGTCCTGCATATTCAGGCGGGCGTACAAGATTCCGTCGACGAAGAGAATCCCGCCCGTTTTCCCAGTTTTCGGGAACGAGCCCGGGTGTTCAGGGTCCTTGCCGCCGTTGACGTTGACACCTCGGTACGCTTCCGGCTGACCTTCGATGCGAGCAAGGCCCATGCTGACTCGCCCCTCGGAATTCGTGCCGCCGAATCCGCCGCCGTCACCCCAAGCCGCATAGAGATGCCCGTCCGGCCCCCAGATCACCGGCCACAGATCACTGCCCGGCGCCGCCGTCCGATGTGTGTCCCAATGCCACGTGATCCCCTCAATCACGTCGCTGCGTGGGTACGGCGGCTCGGCCGCCGTGGCGGATAGCGTCGATAAATGACAAACGACAGGAAGAACATACAACCGCTGACGGCTGGCAGTTTTCATCGTCGACTGTTCCTCTTTGTGAACATACAACAGCCAGTCGTCCCGTGTGGGACAGTGCAAACGGAGCTGGGCGCCCGGGTGAGGTTGAGTGACGCCACAGGGAGTCACCTCTCCCGTGCGTGGATTCAACCACTGAGCCGCCCACGGCCCCTGGCCGTGGGGCAGGTAGAGGTCGATCGAGCCGCCGGACGGCGCAAAGCAGACATAGCAGGATCCAGGCTTGGCCAGACAAATGCAGCCGTCGTTGACCAACTCGTTGTGTGCCCTCATTTCCTGATGAGGAAGCGTCTCCAGGAAATCGAACATGATTTCCAGGTAGGGCAGCGCCTTGCCGTCGCCGTAGTTCTTCGGTCGGCCCTTGTTGGGCCCGTCGAACATTTCGGCGTAGTTCAAGATGCCGCCAGCGAGCGCGACTCCCCAGCCGCCCCTACGCACCGCGTCGGCATCCAGCTTGCTGGCTGCTTCCCAACACACCTCGTGCGCGTAGACCGGCACTCGGCCGCCAAATTGCTGAACGAACAGGTTGGCCGTGAGCGCGTCTCCGCACTTGCCGGCGTCGTATTGCAGGGTGACGAAATCGACATGCAACTGGGACGTGATCTCTTGAGCCGACTTCAAACCACCTTGATCATGCACGGTGATCGGATGAGCCCACGGATCGAGAGAACGCGTGTAGTCAGCGATGCGCCGCACCTGCTCCGCCGACATGAACTCGCGCCATTCGAACGCCACATTCCACGTGACATTCCAATAGGGGGCCAGACGAGCAACGGCGTTGCGGAGGTAGATCTTCTGCGATTCCCAGTCGCCCCGCGCGGCCCCCATGTCCCCGCCCACGTTGGGAGCAAAGCCGTCGAAGTTGAACCACACCGCGCTGCACGATTCGAGTTGCCGCAGCACTTCGTCGACATGCTTCCAGGCCGCCACGTCCAGACGTGTATAGTCCCCGCCGTGAATCGGGTAGAAGCCGTTGTAGGGCAGATTGTTCCAGTGATGACGTTCCAGCAGTCTGCCCTGCCAGAACGTCGTGCAGCACAGGTTGTAACGGTACTGGCCACCGAAGAATCTACGGACACCTGACTCCCAATGCGGTGACGTTCCCGAGAAAGCTTCGCTGAAGTAGTAGCTGCGCGGGAAGAAAGGCGAGCCGTCGGCAAATCGCAAGGATGTGCCGTCGATCCGCAACGGTCCGGGTTCGGCGCCCTTGGCGATGCAGGAAAAGATGCCGCGGCAACCAGGCGTCCCATCCGAGAACGTCGCGGCGTAGGACCACACGCCGACTTCATCGGGCATGAATCGCAGCTTCCAGGCGTTGCCTTCCTGACCGCCCAGCCCGTCACCGTCGTAGTACCCGAAGAACTTGACCGTGCGACCACTGGGACTCGTGAAGAAGGCGTCCAGTTCAACGTCTCGAAAAGGATTCGCATACGTGGTTGAGTTCTCGATCACCGTTTCGAATCGTCCCCACAGCGGTATGTCGGCTGCATGAGCAGAGCACACTGCCGCAAGGACGAACATCAGCGTCAGGAGACATCGAGCACGTGTTGACAACATGGTGGCATCCCAGGTGGGGAGGGACGATTACGGGCGAGGAGCCTGTCGGATCAGGGGCAGGATGATGTGCGAGGGATGGGACGCGTCATGGTAGATCGTCTGCTGGGCGACTCGGGTTTGCGTATCGGTGGCGGGGTCATTTCCCGTGTTCGTGTTGCGGTCCCACAGAGGGAATCGGCTGCTGGAAAGGTGCAGACGAATCTGGTGGCCCTTGCGGAACACGCGTGCCGTCGGCAACAGCTCCAGCGTGTATTCGTAAACCTCGCCCGGCACCAGCAACTTCGGCGCTTCCCAGATCGATTCGCGGAACCTCGCCCGGATGATGCCCTCGGTCACGTTCATGGCAGCGCCATCCGGCCCGACGTCGATCAAGACTGCCGTGAAGTCGGTGTCGCGTGCGTCCGTGGCTGCGAACAGTTTCAACGTCACAGGGCCGATCACTTCGACGTCTTTGTCGAGCGTCGCCGTCGAGAACACCAAGACGTCCTGTCGGCTTTCTACCGGACGTTGGTCGAAGGAGCCTTCGCGGAGCACGGCGCCGGTTCGCAGCGTCTTGTTCTGGCCGCGGTGATTGGCGTTGCCGCCGATGCTGGGGACAGGGTCGCGCGGATCGTACGCATACTGTATTGGTGGTTCGTCCCCTGGCGGCCTGATATCGAGCGAACCGGTCCGCGACCCGTCGGGGCTGCGAAGGTAGTACTTCACCGGCTGCATCTCGGCAGGCGGCCACTGGTCATCGAACCGGTCTTGGTTCACGCCCTGCACGAACACGCGGACAGGCGGCTGTTTCTGGATGCCGCTGTCCTTGCCTTTGATCACCCAATCGAGCCAGCGGATCGACTCGGCCAGCGGCATCTGTTTGTGGCCTGCATTGTCGACCCAGACGCGGATCTCCGGCGTGTGGTCGAGTTCGCGCAGCCGGTTATAATACTCCAGCGAAGCGCCGGAATAGTAATCCCACCAGCCCGCATAGAGATAGACGGGAATTCTGATGCGCTGGTACTTATCGCGCATGCCGATGTACGGCCAGTAGGGCTGGCTGTTCAGGCCCGGGCTCTGGTAGCACTGGAGCGTGACATACTCGTTCCACAGCGTGTTCTCCTGACCGCTGACGATCCGGTCCATGTCCAGCAATGGCAGGACCATGTAGTTCTCGAACGTCGCCTTGTCCGGATTGAAGGCGCGGCTGATGGCCGTCATCGACAGGTTCATGGCGCCGCAAGCGCGGTAGCCCTGCTGCCAGAAATCCGGGTTGATGACGCTGGGAATGATGGCTTTCAAATGCGGCGGCGGCCCCGGATCGCCGTTGGCCGCCGCCAGCCACTGCGTCGCGCCCCAATACGAAGGTCCGTACATGGCGACGTTGCCGTCGCACCACGGTTGTTTCGCGATCCATGCGATCGTGTCGTACCCGTCCACGTCATCGGCGAAGAACCGGGCGTCGCCCGAGATGCCGTGCGGGTCCGGCCCGCTGCGCACGCCTTGGGAGACGAACGCATAGCCGGCTTTGACGAACGTCTCCGCGTCGCTGGTCGTGATCCCATAACCTTTCTTGGACACCGCCGGCCAGGGACCGCTGCCCTCGGGCGTCCGGAAATACGTGTCGATGGCCATTCCGTCGCGCATCGTCATTTTGACCCGTTGTTCGTCAGCAATACCGAGTGATACGACAGTGACAAGTACGACGACCAAGATGACCAGCAGACTTCGAGAAACAGATCTCATGGTGAGTTCTCCGGGCATGGCTTGTTGTTTCAATCGGGAACGCCAACGGCAAACACTTTCGTGCGATGCGGTTCGAGCGCGAATTGTAGCCCCTCGTCGCCCGCCAGCGTATGACCGCCGAGCACTTCGCGCCAGATTGGCCTGTCCGTGATCTTCAAAGCCGTCTTGTCAATCGTCAATGTTCCTGCGGCTGGCCGATCCGCATCGTTGTGGACGGTGAATTGCAGGTCCCCATCGGTCCATTCGCCGAACCTTTCGACGAACAGGCCCTCGCCGCTCACAGTTGCGTGCGTAATCGGCTCCCAACCGGCTTGAGCCAGGCGTTGCATCACGGGCATAAAACGCTTGTAGAGGGGCCGGCCCTGCTCGAAATCGCTGCCGCTGCTGTAGGCCAACTCGGAGATCGCCGGGAAGTGGCCGAACGCCAGCCAGCGGTGCATGACCGTTTCTTCCTGTCCGGCGGCAACCGTACCGGGGTAGACGATGTGCGAAACGGGTTTCTGATAGGCCATCATCCGGTAGCCGCGCAGGTGCCGGGTCGGTGCATCATAAGTGATCTCGCCACCGTGCTTGTCCAATAGATGGCCGAAAAAGGTCTGGGTGTGTGGATCGTGTCCCAGGTTGCCGGTGCAGAGTTTGCCTTGGGCGTGCATTTCGTCGGCGATCTGCTGGACGAACTCGTAGAAGTTGATGCCGGTCTGGATGCAGACGCGGCGCGTGCGTAAGTCGTAGATCAGTGGATGGTCCACGTAACGGAAATGCTCGCGCCGGAAGTTCTCAAACGTGCGTCCCGCGCCAAGCACAATGTTGTCGAAATCGACACCGTCGATTTCGCTCCCGGCAGCCGCCGCCGACAGTTCATGGCGGCCGATGTAGTACCGGCGTTCTCCCTCGGCCATGTTCGGCGAGGGAATCTCCGGATCGCACGACGTGGCGATGAACTCGATCGTCTCGTTGTAAGGGTAGAGGCGAAAGCGGCCATCCGGGCCGTGGACCGCTGAGTTCATCACGCGCTGCCGGTTGTCCTCGAACGTCGCTGAATCGTATCGGCCCGTCAGACCACGCCACGCCCGCTCTTTCTTGTACTCGGGACGCGCGGTGAGCACCACGTCCTCGATCTCTTTGAGCCCTGGCCGGCCGTCGTTCGTGCCCCAGTCGTAGCCTTTGGGCCAGCGGAGATGTGCCTCGGTCCCCATGGGATGCACCAACAGGTAGACCCCCAGCTCCTGTAATGGTTTCCGGGCACGATGGGAGAAGCCGGCCAAGTCAAAGCAAAACCCAAAATCTTCCAGGTTCGGCAAGTCCGCGGGAATGCCGTAGCAGTACAACCCTTGTCGCCGGGCCCGCACTTGAAAATGTCCGGGAAAGAGGTCGTAGTATTTCTTCGCAGCGGCACGCATCTCCCACACTGGATCGTGGCGATAGATCAGGAAGTGAAACGACGCCGAGGAGGGGAATTTCCGGGTCTCGGCGGCCAGTCCCAGGTTGTAGTCCAGGCAGTATCCCGCCGCTTGATCGTAAGAGATGCGGAACAAGCGAGGCTGTTCTACGCGCTGAGCCAACGACAAGCCGACACCATTGCCGGTGAGCGACGCGAAGGGAAAGACGGAAACGTCGCGGCCGCGTCCCAGACTCACCTCGGAGCCGCAATATGCGAATCGCCCCGAGTCGGAGATTGCTCGCGATTCGGCGATGTCGTCCCACCAAGTCCAGGTCCGGGCATCGACCGGCAACCGGAACTCGACACGCAGGGCCCGATCCTGGCCCGCGGTGTCGCGCACTATCCCGTCAACGGCAATGTAATCGGCCTGCGACGTGAAGGCCGCTTCGATCTCCAGATCCAGGCCCGGCGCGGCGCCCAGCAAGACGACTGACTCTCCTTTCATGTGTGGAGTTAGTTCAACCCGTGTTGACGGAGTTTCGAGCGGCTCAAGCCGGACGTCATCCAAGTCGAACCGGCCAATGCTGCGATAGATGTTGGCATAGACTTGCACGGCTGCAGTGCGCGGCTGTGTGACGAAGTTCTCGGAGACGCTGGCGAATTCCTGCGACGCGCGCGGGACACTCACACCGATCTGTACTGCCTCGCCGCTGCGAGTCGGCACTTTGACCAGATTCCCTTCGGCATCGTACTGCACGATATACAGCCCAGGAGAGAACTCTTCCGCGTGCGAAGACGTGCGCACTCGCGCCGTCAGCAGGTATCCCCGGCCCGGCGCCACCGGAACGCGCGGAGAGGTCACATTGCCGGAGCCCTCCGCCGTTGACGACTCGGCCTGGGCCAGATGCCCGCCTTCGGATCGAGTGACTTTCCATATTCCCGCCACGGACCAGCTCTGCTCTTGTTCGGCCTTGGCGGATTCAAAATCTCCCGCCTGCATGATGTTTTTCGCCGCCCGTATCACGTCGTTGACGAAGAACCCGCTCGGTTCGTGAAGCAGCGGCAGGGCCTGCTGCTCCACCCACACACCGCTGACATTCCCCCCGGTATCGAACTCCAACTTGAGGCCGTCGCGTGTCTGCACCGAAGCCGGTGCCTGGGCGGCAACTTGACAATACCACACCGTGCTGTGCATCAACGCCACAATAACAGCAGCCAGTGAAATCAGCAGTCTCTGCATCGGTTGATTCATTTCAGCTTCCAGACAGTCGTTGGGTTTCGGGAATCAGTAACTTCAAGCTGCTCCAGCGCCAAGAGGGCATTCGCTTTGACCTCAGCGTGAATCACTCTCGCACATGCAAAGTCATCTTAATCAGGTTGAAGCTATACATCGGATCGCTCGGCCGGCCGGAAAACACAAGCCACATGCATTTGCCGTCGGTGGAGATCCACTTGGAAGGGAACGACGTATTGATCAGTTCAGTCAAGCCCGGCACGAAGTCGTTGAGCCGATCCGTGTAGTACACGGTGCTCCATGGCCCCCACGGCCGTGGGCTTTCGAACACTCCGAGGCCTTTCTTCATGCCGTCCTTCGTGCCGTCATTCGAGTGCGTTGTGAGCAAGAAGTACCGGTCGAGTGCTTTGTTGTAAGTGCACGACACGTGCGCGTTCACGCCACGATTGTCATGGAACACGGGTTTTGCCAGATCGACGTCAGCGGTCCACGATGGGTTGTCGGGTGTACCCGCAAAGAACTCGACGGCGTTTCTGTTGAGCAGGTCATTCAATGGAATCCTCGCCAGGAGCATGTCCTTGCGCACGTAGTGGGAGTGGTTCTCCGCCTTCGTTCCACCGTCGAACATGTAGAGGCAATTGCCGAGGCAAGCAGGAGCGTCCGAATAGTCCTTTCCGAACTGAATGATCGCCGTAAAGGCGAACTTGCCGTCTTCCTGAAAGAACCGACCGTGGTCCGTCCAGTTCCGGCCGTAGTCGGTCGAGGTCAACAGGTGGCAATCCACGCGTCCATCGGATTTGCGTTCCGCATACCAATACAAGGTGCCGTCGAGGGATATCAAGCCATCGGCGGGCTTGAGGTCCGTCGGCCGGGGCCGCCGGTTCGCGTAACGCGCTCCCGCCTGAGACTCCGGGTTGTAGCCGCCCCACACGTTGAGGCCGCGGTGACGGGGAGGAATGCCCTCGATCCGGGCGAGTCCGATGAAGGCGGTTGCCGGATTGCTGAACTTCCCTCGGTAGCCGAATCCGGTTCCATCGCCCCAGCCCATGTAGAGATGGTCATCCGCCGCCCACGTTCCCGCCCATTGATCGCCACACGCGTAGTTCTGACCGCTGAGGTTCTTGTCGAGGATCAGATCGCTGAAGGTGGCGCGTGGGATGTAGCTGCTTGGTGGATACGGAGCGTGGTCGTCGGCTTCAGACCGGGCGGCGGCCGAGCTTTCTGAAACCGGCTGCGAAGCGACGGACTGGCAGACGGGCAGAAGGAACGGCCCAACAATGTTGTTGTGCCCATCCTTCCGTCTTGCATCGTCGCGGGGCGCCCATCCGGTGTCGCCGGCGCGGACCGCGACCAGGTTCAGACTCGGAACGACGATGATAAAGCTCTCGTGCAGTCCCCACGACCAGTAGGCGTCCCGCGGCACCCCATCGATGGCGCCGTCCGAGTTGTTCCACCACAGCAAGCCATAATGCCGCGACGCTCCGGTCGTCCAGACAAAACCGTCTTTGACGGGCAGCTCCTCGATTCCCTGCGCCTGACTAGTTGCCAGTCTGACAAAGCTCTCCGGAACAAGCTGCTGCTCACCCCACCGCCCGCCTTGCAGGTACAGTTGCCCGAGCTTGGCCATGGCCTGAACGTTCGAGTGGATTCCGGCGCCGAACGGGCGGCGGTTGATCCCGTTGATCTGCCTCGGGCGGTCGAGTTCGTTAAAGCCCCAATGCAAGTCATGCTCGCCACCGCGGGGTGTGTCGCCAACGGAGATGTCCAAGGGCTTGAAGATCCGCTCGTTCATCACCTCCAACAGATCCCGGCCGCAGGCGACGGTCAGGCAATCCGCGAGCCAATTGGGCCCGCCGTCGCTGTACATCCACGCGGCGCCGGGCCGGTAGACCTGTCGACACCAGCCGCGCGTCTTCTCGAAGCCGCCGGTTTGACTGGCCAGATGCCAGAGAGTCAACTCGTCGAGCCATCCGGTTTGCACGTTGCTCTCCGGCGGAGTGCCGACTGACGGAAGATACTCCTTTGCCGCGTCGTGCAACTGGACCTTGCCATCCATGATTGCCAGGCCCAGCGCCGTCACGCTGATGGACTTGGTCGAAGAATAGATGTCGTACTTCTGCTTCTGGTCACCCCAGGACAGGACAAGTTGACCATTCCGAAGAATGCACCCCGAACCGCCGCCTGTGAGTGCGTATGCTTCCGCTTGCTCTAGTTTGGCTTGATCCATGCCGGCCGAACTTGGCGGCACCTTCGGAAATGGAAACCGCTTATCAGCAGATCGCGTGTTTGCGGCGCAAGACACGGCGATTACGAAGGCGGTCACACATCGGAGTGCCTTCGTCACACGAATGCAGTGACTTCGATGCGCTAGCCAATTCTGCTTCGAATTCATGGATGCGTTTCCTTGCGTGTCGTATCAGGGCACCTTCTAATTGGCTCGCGTTACCCAACGTGTCCCATCTTTGACGTAGATTTGTGACCCGCGGGTATACTTCAGAGGAACACCGCGTTCGTACCACCACTGCCTCGGCGTCGATCCGTGCTGGATGGATTCGGTCACGTAGCCGTCCGGATCAAACCGTTCGGTGCTGACGTGGTTGCCGCTGCGGTCGTGGTATTCGCGCCGAGCGAGCCGGCCTCGTTCGTAGAACAGCCTGCGGATCGATTGGCCTGCGGCATTCAAGTCGTGGCTCTCCACGATTTCGCCCTGGCGATACCATGCGCGCTGGATGACTCCGTCGTGCAGATGGACGGTCTCCTGAACGGCTTCCTCGGATCGTTTTGCTTCCTGTTCCGACACCTCATTGCCTTGGACGAGATACCGTTCGCGGGTCCAAGAGAAGTCGCTGGGACGCTCGGACAAGACGGCCATCTTCGCATCCTCCCGTACCGTCAGCGGCAGACCCGGTGGGCTCTCCAGGCCGGACCACTCCACGGCCACCGCCGTGTATGTGCCTCCACCCGCCAAGCTCAATGAGGCGCCGGGGCGAATTGGGTCAGTGCTGATCTTCTTGCCATCCTTGAACACGTGATAGCCGTAGGTCTCCCAAGCGTTCTCCCCTGGGATCAATTGCACTCCCCCCGCCGATGGCCGGAGACAGGGCCGGTCGGGCAGCCGGACGACGACCACGTAAAGGTCCGAAGAACGCTGCCGCATCAGCGGCGAGGTCATATCCTTGACCACGTTGCGGATCTCGCGCGGCGGCAGTGGCAGACTGTCACGCAAGTGTTCCGGGATCAACATGGCCTCGAAGGACGTCAACGGACGGCCGGGCCGGAGGCTTGTATTCGGCGTCGTGCCGTACAATCCGCGAGTGAGCCCCTCGAACGTCGTGTCGGTCTTCCGCTGGTAACCCACTACTTCTCCCCCAAACCCTGAGGCATTGATCAATCCTCCTGATTCCGGGAACCCTGCGGTCGAGTCGACGCGGATCGCATCGCGCGTGACTTCCCGGATTCTGGTCACCGGCCCGTCCTTCAGATCGTACGTGCAAGCGAAGGCGATTTTGGTTCCGTCCGGACTGCCCTTCAGGTCGATGTCGTATGGTCCGGAGAAGTCCTGGTCGCTGGGGAAACAGAGAAACGAATTGGTTTCGAGGACCGGCCAGCCATCGCCGGACCGAAGATCGGCAACGCGGATCTCGGCCACACCGGAGTCCCCGCAGATCCAGCGCCCGCTGCGGCCGCAGGGGCTGACGTCGCCGGTACCGGTCGCCGCCAGAAAATGGACGTTGCTGGGAAGATGCTCGTCCCATTTCCGGCCGCGCAGCTGACCGTTGCCCAGCAGGAAATAGGAACCATCGCCCGACCACGAGAAGTGAGAACCCTCCATGACGGGAAACGGTGCGGTGCGGCCTTCTCCATCCAGTTGGTGATCGAAGAAATGGCGCGCCACGAACGGGATATCATGTGTCCCTTCGCTGGCGTAGTAGTAGTCCCGGTAGTTGTGGTCCCGGGAAACGATCATCGGATGCGCCGGGTTCACCATCAGCGAGTTGTAGCCGACTTGCCAGTCGCCCGGCAGCGTCTGGACCGCCGAGTCGGCCTGGATCGGAATGCGTACCGGCTTGGTTCGCCGGTCCGCGAGTTCCTGAATCCCGTACAGCCAGCGGTCGTCGCAGTCGGTGTATTTCAACAGCCGGACGCCGCAGCCGATACGCGTCGACTGGCCGGTCGCGACGTCCTTCCACATCACGTGCGTTCCCTTCTCGTGACGAGGGCCGTCCTCGGGCCG
>Ga0180438_10001956_pt1 | contig 34976 bp, 31 predicted proteins | sample SS_ome_12_FD_132455 | JGI IMG/M metagenome (GOLD analysis project Ga0180438, IMG submission 132455) | Hypersaline lake sediment archaeal communities from the Salton Sea, California, USA - SS_3_D_2 metaG | ecosystem: Environmental > Aquatic > Non-marine Saline and Alkaline > Hypersaline >... | reverse complement strand
GGGCTACGATTCTTCAGGTAGTTTTTTGCTGATGCGGAGCTTCCTTATTCTCTTTTGATCCACTTCGAGGATCTCCATGGACAATCCCTGAAGCTCGATCTGCTCTCCTTGCTTGGGCAGCCGTCCCAGATGATGGGTTATGAAACCTCCAACCGTGATGTATTCATCGTTTTCGAAGTCCACATCAAAAATGTCTTCCAGCTCTTCCAACTCGGCAACACCCAGCACGATGTAATCCAGGGGGCCCTGCTCGATAAACTGAATCTCATCCTTGTCATACTCGTCTTGGATCTCGCCTACGATTTCTTCCATCAGGTCTTCCATGGTCACCAAACCTGAGACACCGCCATGCTCATCTACGACGACAGCCAGCTTCTGTTTTCTCTTCTGAAATTCTTTGAGCAGTTCGGAAACGTTCATGGACTCCGGTACGAAATAGACTGGCCGGATGAGTGGTTCGATTGATTTGTTTTTATGAATGTCCTCCGCGTATTCGAGCAAATCTATAGCGATCACAATGCCATCGACGTTATCGACTCTGTCCTTGTAGACAGGAATTCGCGAATGTTTCTCTTTGCTCACCAGTTCCCTGAGGGATTGGATAGTGGCCTCTCTTCGGACACAGATCATGCTCACTCTCGGGGTCATGATTTCTTTGACGATTGTATCGCCGAACTCGACCACACTCTTAAGAAGAATCCCTTCTTCCTTTTCTATGATTCCCTCTTCCTCTGCCTCTTCGACAAAAGCCTGGATTTCCTCCTCCGAGGCCTCTCTTTCCTCTTCGACCGTCTTGTGGAAGACCCTGGCCCTCAAGATAAGGAGCAGCGGCTTGCACAGATAATAGGGGATTTTGAAGGAGAGCAAGAAAAAGGCCAGCACACCCTTGCTGTTTACAGAATTGATCAGCCGTGGCAACAGATCAAAGAAAACCAGGTAGATGGCAAAACCCAACAGAAGAAACCACAGCGGCCAATAAATCAGTAAGGGGAACACGACGAAGAGGTAAACCAAAAAGGCAAAGAGAAAGAGAATTCTCATTATCTCGACAGAGATCTTTAAATCATCGTATATGTCTAGAATTTTCTGGCGGTATTCTTTGTCTTTGTCTTCGAGAAAACGGCTTATGGAAATTTTGGAAGCAGACAACAGGGACATATGAAACAGGGAGAAAACAAAAGAAGCCACTAGGCTCAGCGCAAATCCTGCCCATTTGATGAGTTCAGTTTCCATTTTTTCCTTTAAACATGAGGGCTCTCATTTTTTCTTCCTCTTCCTCCATTCCTTCGAGGTGTTCATAACCCAGGAGGTGGAGAAAACCGTGAACTGTCAGTATCTCTAATTCCCGCGTCAGACTATGATTTTTCTCTGTAGCCTGTTTGTGAGCCTCGGGAACTGAGATGATGATATCTCCCAAATAGTATTTTCCATCAGGCCCCTTTTCCCCGAGCGGAAAGCTCAGAACATCCGTTGGCGTATTCCGCTTTAAAAACCTTAAGTTCAGCTCTTGGATGGCCTTATTGTTCACAAAAGCCAGGGTAATCTCCGGCGAATCCAGCTTGTAGTGCTTGATAAGGTCCCTTAACAGTTTCCTGAAACGCTGTATATTAATCTTGTGTCTGCGTTGTTGGATTAAGATTTCTATCATTGGCTGTCTTGGATTTTTTTGGTTTTTTCGTTTGCTTCGGCTCGAATTCAAAGCCAGGGTATTCTACGCGATGGTGATAGATCGTGTAAAGAGTTTCCAAGAACGATGAGGCCGCGATCCGGAGCTCCTTCAAAGAAAAATCACAGTCATCGAGCTGGCCATCCTGGAGGTAATTGTTGAATATCTCCGTGATGACTCTCTTCAAATTAGGTTTGGACGGAGACTTGAGACTTCTAGATGCTGCCTCTACGGAATCGGCCAGCATAACCAGGGCGGCCTCTTTAGTTACGGGTTTTGGCCCAAGATACCTGTAGCTTTCCTCGCCGACCGTCTGCATATCCGGATCGTACTCTTCCTTGGCCTTTTCGTAGAAATACCTCACAAGAGAATTGCCGTGGTGCTGCTCGATGATATCTCGAATGACTTTCGGCAGCTTAAGCTTCTTAGCCCTCTCAACGCCTTCTTTGACATGGTTGATGATGACAAGGGTGCTCATGCTGGGTTTGAGATCCTTGTGCCTGTCCATCGTTCTGGATCTATTTTCGATGAAATATTCCGGTCTTTTGATTTTTCCTATATCGTGGTAGAAGGCTCCAGCTTTGGCTACCATAGGGTCAGCTTTGATTTCCTCAGCTGCTTTTTCTACTAGGGAAGCCACAATCAGCGAATGGTGGTAAGAGCCTGGGGCTTCTATGGCCATCTGGCGGAAAATCGGCAAGTCTGAGTTTGTGAGCTCCAAAAGCTTTGTTTGGGTCGCAAAGTCAAAGAGGTTCTCGAAGACGGGCAGAAACAGAAAGGCAAGGGCCGCGCTCAAAAGTCCACCAACGACCGCCATTAAGGCCTCGCTGATGAAGACATCGAATTCACCAAGTCTCTCACCGATAAAGTGGAATGTGATGATCACGAAGATGTTGATGGGTGAAATCAGAAAAACTCCGGCCTTGAACGTCGAGTTGCGATTCTGTTTTCCGTAGTGCTTAATCCCGTATATGGCGACGAATCCTCCGATCAAGCTGAATATTACGAGCAAAAAATTGGCATTGAAGAAATAGCCTATCAACAGACTGTTCACCATTGTGAACACGATGGCAACGGGGATGCTTGTCAAAAAGGCAAAAAGCAGAGTTCCGAATTGGAAGGGGAAGGCATAATAGTAACTTGCCGTGTGTTTGAGAAGCGAAAATTGAGCGGTTTCACTGAAAATGCCCGACAGAAAAAACGAGAGTTTATAGATCAGGACGCTGAGTATGAGCGTAATACCCATCATGATGAATTCTTTGATGGCTCTATCGAACCTCAGGATAGATTTGAAATAATACCAGACAGTGACAAATAGAAGGGCGAAGAGGAGAAATGTCCCGGCAAAGTTCCTGATCCAACTCGGCCTGGTTTGGAGATTATGGTTGATAATCCCGATCTGTTTGACGGCATCTGCACTGACTTCGTCTCCCTTGCGAACGATAACTTTCCCTTTTTTGATGGTGTAAAAAACAGTCCCTACACTGGACCGGGCTTCTTCCTGCCGCCTTTCGGTTTCAATCCTGTCGTAGGTGATATTTGGCTCAATGAAAAAATGGGCTAGATTTGTCAGTAAATCTTTTTCCTTTTGATCTATCTCTATGCTTGCAATTTCAGCGGATAGCTCTTCTTTGCTCTCTTTGATATCCAGGATATCGGATGTGGTCAATGCCCGCTCACTTCCGATTTCTCTGAGCAGAGTCAGTCCTCTCGTTTGTTCTCCGTGAATGAATAAGTTCTTGGATAGGATGATCCCCTTTTGAGAGGTCTTGACGATAAGACTTATCAAGCTCTCTTCGAACACTTCTGCAAACTTGATCTTGGTCAGTGTATCCATCTCAGCCTTAGATAGCTCTAAAGCGAACCTCTCGTATGTTTCCTTGAGAAATTGTTCCGGCTTCTCGATTTTATCCGATTCTTCGAGAAGGATTCTCCCCGAATTGAAAAACTCCCGGATCTTTTCTTCTGTATTCAGAACCACGTTTTGATCCAGAGTGTAGACGGGCAGAACCGCATCGACGGCTTCGGTTCTTTTCTGCTCCGTTGCTTCCAGATCGACGATTGTCAGGTCTTCAGGAGCGACAATATCCGCCGAGGCAATTTCTCCGATTATGGGGATAGGCAGGGATCTTGATGGGATGTATGCTATGAAGTAAGCGATGACAGCAACGAAGATGACTAAGAAAATAAAGGGGTTGTGGCTGGCTTCATGCCAGAGCTCTGCTCCTTTGGTTCTTTTTTGGCTGGAGTTGTGATTATTGATTGGCTTTGATAGAGCCTGATTTCCGGTGAAGAGCTTTATCTTCTTGAAGAATTTTGTGCTCATTGGTTCCTGCGCAGCTTTTCCTCGGATTTTTGATAGGCCTTGATGATTTTTTGCACGAGCGGATGTCGAACCACGTCCTTTGCGTTGAAGTGAATAAAGGAAATCTCGTTTATGTTAGCGAGAATCTCCATGGCGTGCAGGGTTCCTGATTTTTGCGGTTGGGGCAGGTCGATTTGGGTGATGTCTGCTGTTATGACCACCTTGGAATCAAATCCTGTTCGGGTGAGAATCATCTTCATCTGTTCTTTGGTGGTGTTTTGAGCCTCATCGACGATAATGAAGGCGCTGTTTAATGTCCTCCCGCGCATGAACGCCAGCGGCGCGATCTCTATAATCCCCCTCTCTATGAGCTTATCGGCTTGATCTCGGCGGGCAAGGTCAAACAGCGCGTCATAAAGGGGACGCAGGTAGGGGTTTATTTTCTGGTACATATCGCCGGGCAGAAATCCCAATTTTTCACCTGCTTCTATTGCAGGACGGGTGAGGATGATACGGTTGACGGCCTTATTTTGAAGAAAAGATAGCGCCATAGCCATGGCCAGATAGGTCTTTCCTGTGCCCGCGGGTCCTATCCCGAAAACCAGGTCGAAATCCTTAATGGCCTGTATGTACTGTTGTTGGTTGAGAGATTTGGGCGTGACTGATTTTCGAGATAGGTTTAGGGGCTCAGAGGAAAGGATATCCTCGAGTCGGTGGGTCATGCCTTCTTCCAGGAGGTCAAGGGCAATGTGAAGATCTTCTTTGTTGAGCGAGTATCCTTTCTCCTCAAGCTCTTTGATTTTGTCAAAATAGTATTTGGCAAATTTGAGCTTGTCTTCCGGCCCATCAATCAAGAGATTGCTGCCGCGCGCTGAGAGAGAAATCCCCAGTCTCTTCTCAAGAGTTTTTAGATTTTTATCCAAAACGCCAGAAAAGGCAGTTTTAAGGGCATAAGGATGTTCGATTTTCTCCATATTAGATGGCAAGGAAGGGAATTTGTGTCATTTCTTAATACATATGAAACACCAATCGTGATCCTTTGTCAAGACACCCATATGGGTAACCCTTGCAGATGAGACCCTACATCTAGAGGGATCGCATCTCAACATTTGACATTTTTTCTATCTAAATTATCGTATGCTAGGTTCTTTGCATATATCTCAATCAGTTCATATGATAGCCATAAATGTCAAAAGTTGAGACGCGAACCCCATTTGAAAAAGTTGCAATAAACAGCCATTTAAGATATAAAAACACTTCAAGGTGAAACAATGAAATTAGATGAAAACGTTAACTACATCGTGTCTGGGTTGGAACGGTCTGGAACATCAATGCTTATGCAGATATTGGATGCGGGTGGACTGCCCATGGCCTATGATCACAGCTCGAGACCTCCGGATGATGACAATCCCAAAGGCTATTTCGAGCTCGAGGGAGGTAAAGTCATAAGCAGGCTTATGGATCAATCCTTTCCCCTAAAGGAATACAAAGGAAAATTTATTAAAATCACAGCCTACGGCCTCAAATTTCTCCCGCCAGGTAACTACAAAATCATTTATTCACAGAGAAATATCGAGGAAATCTTGGATTCCATGGAGAAGATGGCCAAGATCAAAGATGATGAACGCGCGGATACGAAGGTTGCCTTCACCAAGCTTAACGACATGATTATCCGTCTGATCGATGAAAGGGAAGATGCCGATGTTCTCCACGTGAACTACAACGCCATTGTGACCAACCCGGAGGAAAACATAAAAAAAATCTATGAATTCCTCGATTCCAATGACGTCGACTTTGAAAAGATGCTTTCGGTCGTAGACGAAAAACTCTACCGGAAGCGGCGCATTTAAGCATGCACGGAGGATCAACATGGACAAAGAATTCACGGATATTGCCATACCGAATTCCCTCTATAAACAGATAGAAGAAAAGATCAAGGGCTCGGATGTTGCTTCAGTCCAGGACTTTGTGGTAAAAGTTCTCAAAGAAAATTTGCCCAAGGCTGAAGAACCAGCCGAGGGTTTGAGCAAAGAGGAGGAGGATAAGGTCAAAGAACGGCTTAAAGCTCTAGGCTATATGGATTGAGATTACGCAGGAAGAATCCAGGTTTGAACTATTCTTGAGATAGAAATAGAGTCAGTAAAGGTTCGATTTTCTGATCTATCCTCATAAAAATATTTTTGTAGGGTACATGGACAGATATCTGGTTACTGGAGGCGCTGGTTTTATCGGGTCTCATATATCCGAGGAGCTGGTGAGCAGAGGGAATACCGTCCGCATTCTCGATAATTTCATCACGGGGAAAGAAGAAAACATTGCTCCCTTTCTCGGAGATATCGAACTTATGCGCGGCGATATTCGGGAATTGAGGGTCTGTCAAGAAGCGATGCAGGGTGTCGATTATGTCCTGCATCAGGCAGCTCTACCCTCTGTTCCTCGTTCGATTAAGGATCCTGCGCTGACTAATGCGATTAATATCGAGGGGACTCTGAATGTGCTCCTTGCTGCGAGGGATGCAGGGGTGAAAAAGTTCGTTTTTGCTTCGTCCTCTTCTGTCTACGGAGACGATCCGAATCTTCCTAAAAAAGAAGGAATAGAAGGAAAACAGCTCTCTCCTTATGCCGTGAGTAAGCTTGTTGGTGAAAAATACAGCCTTGTGTTCAACCATGTCTATGGCTTGTCCACAGTCTGTCTCAGATATTTCAACATTTTTGGCCCCCGCCAGGATCCTCATTCTCAATATGCGGCAGTTGTACCTAAATTCATTACTCAGCTTCTCAGCGATGAAACCCCGATTATATACGGAGACGGGGAACAGTCCAGGGATTTCACATATGTTGCCAATGTTGTGAATGCCAATATTTTGGCCGCAAAAGCCGCAGATGTGTCCGGAGTCGTGTTCAACATTGGCTGTGGCTCCAGGACGACGGTCAATGCGCTGGCAGGCATCATTTCCGGCATATTGGGTGTCCCGATTAAGCCTTCTTGTGAGAAGGAGCGTCCAGGAGATGTCAGGCATTCTTTTGCTGACATCACGGCAGCCAAGAATGCTTTTAACTATTATCCTTCCATTGATCTTGAAGCAGGGATCATCCGGACTATTGATTGGTTTAAACAGCAACGCTAGGGAGATAAAATGACTCTTGAGATGAAAATCAAAAACAAGAAGGCCCACATCTGTGTCATCGGGCTGGGATATGTTGGTCTGCCCTTGATAAAAACCTTCCTGAACGCAGGATTTAACGTGATCGGATTTGATATTGATGAAAAAAAAGTAAGCCTTCTCAATAAGGGCAGAAGCTACATTAAGCACGTCACAGGCAAGGATTTGAAACCCTTTATAGCAGATAATAGGTTTAGGGCGACGAGCAGCCCCGAAGTTTTGGCTAAGGTCGATGTCATCATCATCTGCGTTCCCACGCCTCTCGATCCCCACAAAAATCCGGACCTCTCTTATGTGCTGAGTACGACCAAGCTCATTGCCGCTAACTTCAGCAAAGGAACACTCGTGGTTCTGGAAAGCACCACATACCCCGGAACCACGGAAGAAGAGATGCTTCCCGTCCTGGAGACCAAAGGCTTTAAAGTTGGAAGGGATTTCCACCTTGCCTACTCTCCTGAGAGAGAAAATCCCGGCGATGAAGTGTACACTACTGCCAATATTCCTAAAGTCGTCGGAGGCGTGACAAAAGACTGCCTCAGAATAGCCAAATCTCTGTATGACCAGATCGTGATCAAAACGGTGCCGGTTAAGTCGACAAAAGAAGCGGAAGCGACAAAACTGTTGGAGAATATCTTCCGCTCTGTGAATATTGCCTTGGTCAATGAGATGAAGATGATCTTTGACCGGATGGACATTGATATCTGGGAAGTCATCAAAGCCTCGTCTACAAAGCCCTTTGGCTTCATGCCCTTCTCCCCGGGGCCTGGCTATGGAGGCCATTGTATCCCCGTTGATCCCTTTTATCTAACCTGGAAGGCCAAGGAAGTCGATTATCCCACGCGCTTTATTGAACTGGCCGGAGAGATCAACACCCTGATGCCGTATTATGTGGTTGAGAAAGTTATAGAAGCGCTCAATGAGCGAGGAAAGGTCATCAAGGGGGCTAAAATTTTGGTCCTGGGCATTGCCTACAAAAAGGATGTGGACGATCAGAGGGAGTCTCCTTCATTGAAGATTATCAGCCTCTTGAAGAACAGAAATGCTATCGTTGACTACAACGATCCCTATGTCGCGCAGTCCTCAGGCCACCGGGATTATCCGGGATTGAACATGAAATCGGTCAAGCTGACAGAAAAAAAGCTCAAGTCCTACGATGCGGTGGTCATCGCCACTGACCATTCCCATTATGATTACGACTGGATTGTGGACAACGCATTTCTGGTTATTGACACGAGAAACGCAGTCAAGACAAAGAAAAAGAAAGTCGTTAAAGCCTGAAAAGAAGGAGGCGTCAATGAAGATCGGAGTGATTGGAACGGGCTATGTTGGATTAGTGACCGCTGTTTGCCTTTCTGACCTTGATCATGTCGTGGTGGGGACGGATATTGATACAGAAAAGATCGACAAAGCCAACCAAGGTGTTTCTCATATTTACGAACCGGGGCTGGAGGAGCTTCTGAAAAAGAACCTCAAAAGTGGCAACCTCTCATTCAGCCATGACCTCAATCAGACGATTCAAGCTTCGGACGTCTTGTTTGTCTGCGTGAACACCCCGCAGCGTGAGGACGGGAGTGCAGATATGTGTTATGTGGAGGGGACTTCCCGCAGCATCGCAGAGAATCTCAATAGCTACAAACTGATTGTCGAAAAGAGCACTGTTCCCATCCAAACATCCATGTGGATCAAAAGGACAATCAGCCTCTACAAGAAGGGGGATGCCGATTTTGATGTGGCTTCCAATCCGGAATTTTTACGGGAAGGTTCCGCTGTACACGATTTCATGCATCCGGATAGAGTGATCATCGGAGTGGAGAGCGACAGAGCAAGAGATATATTAGTGAAGATCTACGCAAAGTACGACGACAAGATTTTGGTTACAAACATCGATACAGCCGAACTCATCAAGCATGCCTCGAATTCCTTTCTGGCTATGAAGATTTCCTACATCAACCTCATGTCTGAACTCTGTGAGAAGACAGATGCGAATGTGGAACTGGTGGCCAAAGGAATGGGACTGGATCCCCGGATCGGGCCCTTGTTCTTGAGGGCGGGATTAGGCTATGGAGGGTCATGTTTTCCTAAAGATGTTCGAGCGCTGATCAAGATCGGTGAGGATCTAGGTGTCGATCTGACCCTTTTGAAGGAAGTGGACAGGATCAACAGAGAAAGGATTCAGAGTTTTATAAATAAGATTAAAAAGGCTCTATGGATCATCAGAGATAAAAAAATTGCGGTTCTGGGTCTGGCCTTTAAACCGGAAACCGATGATTTGAGGAACGCACCCAGTATTTATCTGATTGAGGCGCTCCAGGCCGAAGAGGCCATTCTCCGCCTCTATGATCCTGAAGCCATGGATAACATGAAGTCGGTTTTTCCCGAAAATTCCCCCCGCCTCATCTATACCGATAATCCTTATGACGCTGTTAAGGAAGCCAATGCCGCGCTGATTGTTACCGAATGGGATGAGTTCAAGAATTTGGATTTAAAAAAGGTAAAAAGGCTCATGGCCAACGCCATCATCATCGACGGCCGCAACGTTTTGGGTCCGGATCAAGTGAGCCAACTGGGATTCGAGTACTATTCTGTAGGCAGAAAATAAGCTGCAATCCGTTTGGATTGAATATGAAAATTTGCCTGGCTTGTTCGAGTGGGGGACATCTTTTACAATTACACGTTCTGAAAGAGTGGTGGAGTCAGTATGACCGGTTTTGGGTGACCTTCAAAAAAGAGGATGCCATCCATCATCTAAAAAATGAGAAGGCTTATTGGGGTCACTTCCCGACCAACCGGAACATTAAAAACCTGCTAAAAAATTCGCTCCTTGCCTTTAAAATTCTCAGACATGAAAAGCCTGACCTTATAATATCGACCGGAGCAGGAATTTCTGTTCCCTTTTTCTATGTGGGAAAATTGTTCGGTTCAAAGCTCATCTTCATTGAAGTCTTCGACCGGATTGATTCTCCCACTTTGAGCGGTAGACTGGTTTATCCCATCGTTGATGCCTTTATCGTCCAGTGGGAGGGGCAAAAAAAGTTTTATCCTAAAGGCCAATTCTTGGGGCAATTGCTTTGATTTTCGTCACTGTGGGCACGCATGAGCAGCCTTTTGATAGGCTGGTGAAGGAACTGGATCGATTGGCCGAAAAAGAGATGATTGACGAAGAAGTGTTCATCCAAACGGGTTATTCAACCTATATCCCACGGTTTTGTGCACATGAGGTCTTCGTCAGTTTTGATGACATGCTCCAAAAAATAGATGAAGCAAGAATTGTCGTAACCCACGGAGGTCCAGGCAGCATTATGTCTGTCCTTTATCACGGAAAAATTCCCGTGGCTGTGCCCCGCCAGAAGGTTTTTTCTGAGCATGTGGACGACCACCAGGTCCGTTTTGTCCAAACACTCGAAAAAAACAATAGCGTCATCGCTGTTTACGACATCTCGGAATTGGAGAGTGCTGTCAAAGACTACGACGAAAAAGTTAGCCGACTGGAACATGCGGATAAGAGGGAGTCAGATAAAAGGAAAAAAGTGAGGCAATTCGAAGCCAGATTGGATGAGCTTTGCCGGTCTCTTTTGACACCCAAAAAAACAAAAAAGTGATTTAGATACTCTCTTTTTCTCCCTTTTCGGCCAATTTCCGCGGTAAAAGAATGAAGGCCCAATTCATCCATAACATAAACAGAACGACCACATCGAAATCCATATCAATGAAAATACCGTGAATAAGGTTTGCGGCAAAAGCCCAGCCGCAAAACAAGCTTAAATCTCTCCAGAATTTTTCTTTGGGTGGATCCTTGGCTGTCCTGTTCAATTCTCGGATGAGAATCGCATAGATGAGAAGGAAAACGGTCAATCCAAACAATCCGTAGCGGTAAAGAAGACTGAGGAATTGGCTGTGAGAACCGAGGGCTGGAATGATTTTGAACGGTCGGTTTTCCCAACCGCCGACCGCATCGATGTTTCTCTGTGTCCCCCAACCGAATATCGGTCTTTTTTTCCACGATTCAATTGATTTCACCAAGATGAAATTTCGGATTTCCGCGCTCTTCGGATTTATTTTATCGATGAAGGAATTGCCGAAGATGGAGAAAGCCAGAATGGACAGGATGAGCAGGGCAATGCCTGGCAGCACGATTTTGCGCTTCGTTCTTTGATTCAAAGGCTTGATTCGGAGATAGACAAGAAAAAGGAAACTCAAGACGATGGCCAGGAGTGCCCCCCGGGAGTATGTCAGCAGAAGATTCACGGCAAATAGAGGAATGCTCAGCCAAACCAAGGCTTTTTTCCAGCCTGTTGAGTGCCTGTAAAGAAAAAATTGGAAGGGAATAATCATTATCAAAGCAGCGGCGAATATATTTTGATAGGGGAAGATGGAAGAGACTCTTCTGACGGAAAGGCCGAAGAATTGAATTCTGTCGCCCAGGGAGATATTGATGATTGACGAATAATATTCGCTTTGACTGATCTGTTCGGGAAGGATGGATGCAATGGGGGCCGTCATGATGTGGCGGAAGGGAATTAGCCCTGCTGCGACCAGTAGGCCCATAAGTGACGCCATGACAGCCATAATGCTCCAGGCCCATAAGATCTTTTTGATGTCGGATCCGCTCTTGAGGGAATTGTACGTCACGATAAGCAGCAAGAAGGCGGAGATGGCCACGACGAAATTTCTGATAAACATGGGTATCCAGTAAAATTCTTGAATGGAGGTAGCAGATACCAGAGAGGCTAAAAGAAAGATGAGAACGCAGAGAGAGAGAGACACGGGGTAATTTATTTTTTGCCGTGTCTTAACCGCAAGTAAGGCCAGTTTAAAAAAGAGCACAAAGCCTAACACGGGTCCCAGAAATTGTGTGATGCCCAAAAAGAACCAGACTGGAAGAAGCACAAAGAACAAGGCGAGGTCGCTTGAAATGGAAGTCGTCACAAAGGGAATTAAGAGCTTCTTATTGTTCATTCTCTTTTCGAATCAATCCTTTTCTGTTGATATTTTTTTTCGATATGGAAGATCACATCAGAAAGACGGCTTTTCCAGGAACTTTTTTGGGCTGCTTTTTTTCTCTTGTGATAAGAGCCTTCCTTTTCCAGGGATCTCATGTTGTGGATAATCTCTACTAATTCCTCTGTGTTCTCACCTGTGTGAATCAAGTCTGAGTATAGCTGAAAAGAGGGGAGAGGGGTGGCGATGACAGGTTTTCCCGTGGCGAAGCATTCGAACAACTTGGCTGGAATGATGCCTCTGGTGAAATCGGTGAGTCGGTAGGGAAATATAAAGGCATCCGTTTTTTTGAGGTATTCGGGGAGCTCAGCATAGGGGACCGGTCCGTGGAACACAACATTTCCCGGAAAAGAAGGAATTCTGGAGTCGACGGGACCGATCATGTCTATCGTAAAATTTCCCGAGTTCGCGATATTCATCAGTAAATCAAAATCAATTCGCCGCGCATTGATGCCTCCGAAAAAACAGAGAGATCGGATAGAGCCTTTGAAGGGCCCCGTATCGGCTCGCTGAAAGAGCTCATAATCCACGCCCGGCAGAATTCTCTCCACATCCTCCCTCATGGATTTGGCCTTAAGATAGAGGAATTCGGAGTCAGTGAAAACGAGGTCAGAGGATTTGAGAATTTTCTCCTCAATGTAAGCCGTGTCTTTGGGCACACCCGGATAAGCTGGAAAATTCTCAACACAGTCGTACACGGTGAGGCCGGGCTGCAGCAGGGTCATGGTATCGATGGAGGTTTGGGTGGGGAGATAGTTTATCACCACGGGGTTTAAAACACCTTGTTTTTGGATGGATTTAACAAGAGAAGGGATAAAAACAAGCCGATTGATTTTGCGGAGAAAGCGCAGCGTTGACGGCAGAACCAGGGGACTGATAATAGTGAGGTTAGCTGGGGAGCCCTCTTTGTCATTGAGGTCTCTCCGGCCTCTTTTGATGAGGAATCGGGAGAGGCGATCGACAATCCTGGGTAGATCCGTAAGTTTCGGATTTCTCTTGCCCTGGCTTTCAACAAACACGACTTTACGGTAGATTTGGCTGAAATATGAGGCAAATATCTGCTGCCTTTGCCAGTTCATTGTCCATTCGATGTTGGAAAGGATAACGATATCTGTGTTTTTCATAGACTGCATCGGATTTTCAATCCAGGTATCCCAAATCTTTCAATCGCTTCTCAATTTTTTCTCTATCTTCCCGGGAAAACACGTCTTCCCCGTTTTCAGGTTTACTCCGCGCTTTTTTGTCTTCGAAGAGAAGGGGATGGTCTCGCCGAAATTCCGGTGAAAAAATCTCCTTCAGCACTCTTCCATCCATTTCCGAAGGGATTTTACACCCCGAATAATACAGGAGCGAAGGGCCCACATCGATAATATCGGCCCTTTCGAGGTTCACCGAAACATCCAGATCTTCTCCGCTGAAGATACAGATGCCATCGCAGGTGTGGGTGCCGGTATGGTCCTTTTTGAGACGGTTCTTCTTGAGAATATCATCGGAAGTTTCGATAAAACTTTGGCTGCATTCGTAGCCTGTTTCTGGAACAGCTATTAAATCCGGAGCACTTTTCAGGTTTTGCCCCTTGTAGATTTCTTCGCGTTTATAGATTCTTTGGAAGACTCTATCTCCGGTTTCAGGATCTTTAATTGTGGTCAACATTTTGGCTATCGATTCCCTCAACTTCTCATAGTCCTGGCCATCCTCGACAATCCCTTCTTTTTCCCTTCCTCGACGGTTGAGATAGATAAGTCCATAGAGCCAGCCGGTGAAAACAAAAGCTTTCGTCTTACTCCAATCAACCAATGTGGTCTTGGCAACATGAGCTACGCTCTTGGGGAATGTAAACAAGGATCTGATGTATTTTCTTTCGATTTTTCTCAAAAATCTGTACACAGACAGGATCTTTTGGCTGTAAAATCTTCTTTGTTTTAGCCTCAAGAATTCTTCATTGATCAGGATATTGTTTATGAAAACAGTTTTGGTGACAGGTCCAAAACCATGATCAGACAAGACAATTTTTAGGGCTGATTCGGGGACTTTCTTCAGTAATCCTGCAATGTTTCTATCGATGGAAGCATAAAGCTTTTGCGCAGTCTGGTAGTTCTGAGGGGTGAAATCCGGATTTTTTTCATCGAGATACCAAAAGACGGCATGTTGGAGCGGGTCTGTCGACTGAAAATGGATCATGGCCACATCCCAGGCATTTTTCTCTAAGAGGTAGCGCATAACGTTGGCTCGTTTGGTTTCCGTTTTTATCAATTCATCCACAAAATTATCCAGTGTTCTGGTTTGGAAGAGATGCTGCGTGGTGATAATCGTGTAATCCTTTTCCACTTGTAAGATTTCTTGAGCGAGATGGGGAGGGTAAGTGAAATTCGATCTTACACTTGGCGTTAGCAGTCCTGTAACCATACATCCATTGATGGGAGAAGGCGGGTAGGTGACCGGTATGTTGACCAGAATGATCTTTTTTTGGTTCCGACTCAGGATTTCCCAGAGAGTCTCAACTCCAATCCTCTCTGAATTGATGAAGGAGGGTGAATACTCTCCAGGTGTGTACTGGTGAAAGTCAAATATCCCGTGTTTGCCGGGATTCATACCCGTTTGAAAGCTGGTCCAGGCTGTCGCCGTGTCGGGCGGGATTGTTGAGTTCAGAGTGGTGCTGATCCCCTTTTGGACCAGTTCTCCCAGGGTCGGCATCGCACCTGCCTTGATGAGTGGATTGAGCACGTTCCAAGTGGCCCCATCGATGCCGATCAGGAATACTTTTTTTTCATCCATAATTTTTCTCTGATTTTCGTTAGGATGATTTTGTCCTCTTCTGTAAGTCCCAGGAGGATCAATCCGCCGCCATAAAGGCTTAAAAAACCGAGTGTACCGACTGAGATAGCCAATAACGGGGGCATGCGTTCAAGAAGAAAACCTGAACTGAGAAAGAGAATAAAGAAGGATATCCCTCCTGCCAGCAAAGGCTTGAAAAAATCGAACCGGAAGGGGTGCATCTTCAGCAAAAAGCGCACTTCCGCAAGCCGCACTGTGTTTATGGCGACGATGACGAGGGCCAGACTCAGGGCTGCACCCAAGATCCCGTATTTGGGGATCAGAAGGAGATTGAGGATAACGGTGAGAATGAATCCTAAGCCGTTATTCAAAAGGTTTATTTTGGATCGACCGCTCATCATGATGACGAAACCGACGGATCCTGTGGAGCAGTTGAAGAGTTGGGCAAGGCAGATGATGATGAGACTCGCCTTGCCCAGAATGTATTCCGGCCCCCAAAGGGAAAGGATTTCGCGGGCATAGACTATCAAAAGTAGTGTGGCCGGAAGGCTGAGGGTGACGATCCATTTTGTCACGGTTTTGAAGAGGGTTCGGAGATGGGGCATATCCTGTCTGTTGTAGAGGTCGGAAACAATGGGTGCAAAAATTGAGTTGAAGGATTCCAGGATTATGGGGACCAGGAACGCTGTTCTCCAAATTGCGCCAAATATCCCAACGTGCTTAGCTGACTTGAAATATCCGAGCATGACTGTGTTGATATGGATATTGATAATGTCGAAGAAGCCTACGAAAAAAAGGGGCCAGGAGAAACTGAGTATTTTACTGGTCTCGATCACCGCCTTGGTTGCTTTTGCGGTCAGGTAGGGAATTGCTTTTTTTGCGAACACAAACGACAGAAATGCGCCGAGGACTAAAGACAGGACGAAGGATAAAGCCGCCCCGAGGGTCTTCCAGCCCAAGAGGAGAAAAGCTATGAAGAGAACTAAACTCGCCCCGGGCTCGAAGATCCTGCGCACGAGAACCTTGTACTCCATGATTTGAAAAGCCTGGGTGGCGAAAACCATGATTTCAGTCATTCCGGTAAACACAATGCCTAAGGAGAAAATGACCAGCATGGTGCTCAGATCGGAATTGGGAAAAAATTGATGGGATAGTGGGTCTGCACCAAAAAGGAGTGCCAGAGTTAGAATAACTCCGGCCACAAAAGTGACACGCAGGCTCAGCACAATCGTTCCTTTGACTCGGCTCTCATCCTGTTCACCTCTGTAGAGAGAAACGAACCTCAGCACTCCGTTGTTGAGACCCAACGTTGTCATTCTTTCCATGATTTTGAAAAGAGAAAATCCGAAGAAGAAAATACCGAAAGTATCTAAACCCAAACTGCGGGCTACAGCCAATTCGAAAAGATATTTGAGGCCGACTCCTGTAAGAGTTCCGGCAAAAAGTATCCCGGCTCCTCTGGCAATGGAGAATATATCTCTGTGCAGGAGTTCTCTATCCAGTATGTCTTGCATGACGCTTGACGGGTGTTCAGTAAGCTCCTTTTCTTGAGAGCCAAGCCATGAAGCTTTTGAATAAAATAGTTATGTCGAGCCAAAGAGACCAGTTTCGGATATAGTACTCGTCGAGAGAGATTCTTTTTTCGAAGGGGAGTTCTGACCGCCCGCTGATTTGCCACAGGCCTGTGATTCCTGGTTTGACCAAGGCGATTTTGTCTTTAAACACATCTCTGCCATCCAGCTCATCCAGAAGATAGGGTCTTGGGCCGACAAGACTCATTTTCCCTTGAAGCACATTGAAGAGCTGGGGGAGTTCGTCTAGGCTGAACCTGCGAAGAAATTTCCCCACCCGCGTCACCCGAGGATCCCCGCTTTTAAGCTTCTTGAATTTTTGCCATTCTTTTTTGGCCTCTTTGTTTGATTTGAGATAGGCCTCCAGCTTTTTATCCCCATCGGTGTACATCGTCCTGAACTTGTACAGCTTAAACTGTGTTTTTTTTTGGCCTAATCTGTGTTGGATATAAAAAACGGGCCCTCTGGAATCGAGCTTTATGGCAATGGAGATAACAGCCAAGAGCGGAAGCACAAGGAGGGAAAAACTGACGGCTAAGGTGAGTTCGAACACATTTTTAATAAATACATTCCATGGTTTCGCCAAATTTTTCTTTATGTAGATGGCGATGACGTCGTTCAGCACTTCCAGTTCGACACCGGCTGTGATGAAGTCCCCGCTGCGGGGAATGAGCCACATGGATTCACTGCTATTTTCGCATTGGGTGAGGAGTTCCTTGAGTTTATATCTGGGCAGGTGAGGAGTTGCGATCATGATGTCTTTGGATTTGTACATTTTAGTGATCGCTTCCAGATCCGATAAGGGGCCCAGGACTTTCACCCCCAGATATGTGTTTTCTCGCTTATTTGGGTCGTCATCCAGAAAACCCAAGACTTCATATCCCATGGTTTTGTTTCTTTGGATGTTCTTGAGAACCATCAGGCTGGTTTGCTGCACGCCGAGTATAATGAGATTCTTTTTCCAGAGACCCGTTTTCACCAGAAGCGTTTTAATCAGATACCTAGATAGGGGGAACAGGGCCAGGGTGAAAAGCCAAGCCAAGATCACGATCGTTCGCGAGAATTCGATTTGGCTGCGAGTCATGAAGATCAATATCATTACAGCCAGGGATGCGATGGTCGTGCTTTTGAGGAGATGCTTGACCTCTTCTAAGAACGTGTATCGCTTGGTGTAGAGCTTTTCATGGGCAATAATGATGATCCATATTCCGGCCAGATAGAAATGATTGAGAAAATTGGAAAAGGGAGCCAGCCCGATTTCATCGAATCTCTGGATCAATTGAGGGAGGAAGCTGCTCCGGACGAGAAAGGACAGCCAGTAGCAGAGCAGGACGACGACCAGGTCCGATAGGATGAGAAGACCTAGAGAAATGAGCTTTTTCTGTGTTATAGGCTGTTCAAATTTAAGCGTGTCCGTCATTTCATGCAAAAAATCCAGAGAACAGGGATGCCGCATTAATTCTTTAAATTGATGGCCTCATTATAGCGTATTCATCCCGACTCTTCCACAAGGCCACTATTTGACTTTGAAACATGGTAAGGCTATTTTATTTCTGGTGTCTAACATAGGTGTAAAAGCTCCCGGCAGTAAGAATTTAATCTGGAAGATTCCTTTCTTGGTCTTCAGCCTGGTCTATGTGCTGGCATTTGTCCTGCTCTATCAAAGGTATGTTCCTCAGGTTAGAGATTTGCAATTGGTTTTAGTCCCGCTGCTTGTCTTCGGGCTCATCCTCACCTCTGTCTCATTGAGGACAGGGACATTCTTTTTCATTTTTTGTGTCCCCCTTCTCAACAGTCTGCCCAATTTTTTCGGATTAATCGGATTCAGTCCGCTCTTTGTGCTCTTTTGCATCTATATTATGGGTGTTCTGATACACCAGTTGCTACATCCCCTCCCATTGAGCTGGAATATTTCTCTGTTTCTGCCCATACTCGGTGCTTCTGTTGTGATTATCTTGTCAGCTCTCATAACCCTATGGCGCTACGCCAATTTTTTCCCTCTATACTCTAATGCAATCTATGAATTGGCCGTTAATGTTTTGAACGTCAGTGCGGGGGAAGCCATCCGCAGAGTCCTTTTTGACGCGCTCAATTACCTGGCTGGATTCCTGTGGTTTTTTCTTGTCTTCAGCATTTTGAAGACGAAAGAAATTGTCTTAAAAGCCGTCATAATCCTGGCCATTTCATCTTCATTCGCCTTCACTTTCGGTTTCCTGCAGGTCCTTGTCAATAGAGGACTGGGGAATACGGATTTTTGGGTCGCCAAGGGCCAGATCAACGCCCTTTTTACAGATCCGAATGCTCTAGGAGTGTATTTGGCCTTGACCTTTCCTTTGTTTGCCGGAGCCATTCTGGCCATTCAAAACAGAAAACAGAGGATTTTCTTGTTCTTTATGCTGCTTTTCGGTACGGCCCTCATGCCCCATTCGGGATCACGAAGTGGGCTGCTGGGATTAGTTTTGTCCGCACTCCTTGTTTTTATTTTCGCCTTTAAGGTCAGCCGCTCTATCTCAGACGCCTCACCCGGGAAGTCTAAACTCATTCGGGTGGGCTTGGCTATTATTGTCATCTGTGGGGGGGTGTTGACCATAACCGTTATGACAGCTAAAGATTCCATACTGTACCAAAGGATTTTTCGCAATAAGGAAATTTTCTTCAAATCGGAATCACGAGATGATGTTTTGAATGCGCGGCAGCAGTTGTGGCCGACGGGATTCAATATGGTCCGTGAGTTTCCCCTCAGCGGTATTGGGGTTGGTGCTTTCACTTGTGAGTTGCCCAATTATTACATCAAGTATGGCACCGGTCCGACCAGGACTTCCGCCATCAACAGAGAATCAGAATCGCCTATGGTCCTCATTGACAGCTCAGGAAATTTCTATCTTCAAATTGCTTCGGAGATGGGGCTCATTGCTTTGGTTATGTTCCTGTGGATCTTTGTCTTGATCATAAAAAAAGGCCTGGGTGTCATCCTCAAAAGGAGTGACGGAAGGCAGAGGTTTTTAGCGGCCGGATTGATTTCCGGGATTCTGGCTCTGTTCATCATGTTTTTTTTCGGCGTTCACACCCTGAGCTTCGAAATCCAGATAGTGTTTTGGTTGATGGTTGGTCTCTGTTATTCGATATCGGAGAGAGAGGAAGGTAAAACACAACCCAATAAGCTAAAGGTAATTCTTGTGTGTGTGGGTGTCATGGTTTTTGCTGTTGTTCATATCTGGAATTCTGTCAATGATCTCTCACTTCTGAGCCGCACACGAAAGTTTAGGCTGATCCAGAGCTTTGGGTTGTATCAGAAAGAAGTTTCAGATGGGCGGCAGTTCAGGTGGACAAAAAAAACAGCAGCCATGGCTATCAAAATGGAAAAGCCAGTGTTGTTGCTGCCCATTCATGCCTCCCACCCTGACCTCGCACAACGTCCATTGCGGCTGAAGATTTACACAACACAGGACCTGTTCAAAAGCAAAGATCTTGCTGCAGACATTGTCATCAGAGACAAGAATTGGCAGACAATCCGATTGGAGCTGCCTGAAAAGACGGGGAGGGAATTTCTGCTGGTTTTTGAAGTCAGCCGAGCATGGCAGCCACTCAAAATTCTGGGCACGCCTGATCCGCGTCATCTTGGAGTAGCTATCGGTGAGATGTCTTTTGAAGAAGATCCCCTCCGGACCCGGAAGTCTCCCCCAAAAGAAAGGATCACTCAAGTGGCGAAGCTGTCCCAGGCAGAGTGGCAGGGACCTCAAGGCTCAAATCTCTACAAGGTGGGGCGGTGTTGGGTCGATATCTCCCTCCTTCAGGGAGACTACGTGCTGAAGTTATGGGCAAGAGGAGAGCGGGCCCAAGATGTCTGGCCCTATCTTGTGATTTGGATTGACGATGAAATGGCGGGAGAAACATGGGTTCCTTCATCTGAGTGGAAGGCTTATGAATTTTCCAGAAAAATGGAGAGAGGGCAGCACAGAATAAGCATCGTGTTTACGAATGATTTTTTTATTGCCGAGCCTGATGGCGACAGAAATTTATTTGTGGGTGAACTGCACATCTACCGTATTGAGTAAGATGCAGGGAGCCTCGGCGCAGATCAGATCTAACACGCCGTCACCCCACCTTTTCTATTCTATCTCTCGAAGGAATCCCCTGAAAAGGATGAGAACTTTTCTCAGTGCCTCCTCAGCCATCTCGGAACTGCGCTCGATCAGGAATCGTTGTTAAATATTTTGGTGCTTATTGTTGGGATGAATCCCCGTTAGCATATGCGGGGCAGTAGCTCTGAGGTCAGTGGCTCCAAAAGCCTCAGACCGCCTGAAAGTGTCGAAAGCAGCAACTCTCCTGGCTTTCCGACCGTGGCCTTAACCGTACCGATGATTTCAGCCTTTTTACCCTGGGGATGGGTTTTTAGGCTGGCCAGAATTTCCTCACCTTTGCCTTTCGGGACGACAAGAACAGCCCTGCCCTCACAGGCCAGATACAGAGGGTCTATGCCCAGGAGTTCGGTCGCTCCCCGGACGGCTCTGGATAGTGGAATATTGTCCTCCTCTATCACAACAGAGCAGGGGAGGTGCTGGGAAAGTTCGCAGAGCACCGTAGCCAGTCCTCCTCTGGTGATGTCCCTCATCCACCTGACTCCTTTTTTCCAGTAAGGAAGAAGAAAGTTGAGCGGAGCACAGTCGGTTTTAACCCGGGCTTCCAATCCGAAATCGCCTCTAGCCAGCATGACGGCCAGACTGTGATCACCCAGCGGCCCGGTGACGATGAGTTCGTCCCCCGCCTGGATTTTTTGCAGAGATGGTTTCGCGATGAGTCTGCCCACCCCTGAAGTGTTGATGTAAATTTTGTCGGCCTGGCCCCGGCGGACCACTTTGGTGTCACCCGTGGATACGGTGACTTCTGCCTTTGAGGCAGCCCCTTTTATGGATTTGAGAATTCTACCGAGGTCTTCGAAAGACAATCCCTCTTCAAGTATGAGTGACAGCGATAGGAATTGGGGTTCGGCGCCGGCCACGACCAGGTCGTTAACGGTGCCGTTGACGCACAGGGTTCCGATATCACCTCCGGGAAAGAAAATCGGATCCACCACATAGCTGTCGGTGGTAAAGACAATCCTCCGGGGAAGGTGTGCCGAATCTGCCAATTCATTCAAGTATGGATTCTTGAAATTTTTGACAATGTGCATGTCGATGAAATCTCTCATCAGCTTGCCGCCACTGCCTAACTCTAAACTCACGCGGTCCATCTTTGACTCCGTTTCTAACGTTCTTGATTCCATGATAATAGAAAAGGGGTCGTGTCTCAACATTTAACATTGCACCATTAAAACAGATTTCCGGAATTCTCCTATTGCCTAGCAAGGGAAGAGAAGATCGGGAGTTTTTAAAAAGAGAGAAATGTAAAATGTTGAGACACGACCCCCATCTTATCGGTATGAGTATTTGTAGTGGGCGAGACAGGCTCCTTCGAAGGACACCATGCAGGGGCCGTAGGGTGAATCCGGGGTGCATCTGTCGCCATATAAAGGACAATCCGGTGGTGATATCCGGCCTTTGAGGACTTCTCCGCAGCGACATCCCGGGAGATCGCCGCTGCCTGCTTTAATGGATAATCCATATTTGTTTTCGGCATCGTAGGCCGCATATGCCTTGTTCAGTTTAAGGCCGCTTTGGGGGATGAGCCCGAGGCCCCGCCAATGGGCGTCCCTGAGTTCCAGCATCTCATCCATAACCGCTCTGGCTTGAGGATTACCCCAGGGCTTGACTACTCTCGAGTACTCGTTGGCCACCTCAGGCCTGCCGTCTTTGATTTGGCGCAGTATTGAGGAGACCGAAAGCAGAATATCTCCCGGCTCAAAACCCGTTATGGCTCCTGCAATTCCGAACTCTTTGGCGATGAACTGATAGGGCTTTTCTCCGATGATAACACTCACGTGTCCGGGATACAGAAATCCCTGCACAGCGATGTCTTTATCTTTGACAATGGCCTTAAGTGGTGGAGGGATTACCCAAAAGGCCGTGAGAACAGAAAAGTTGGTCACACGATCCTCGCAGGCTTCTTTTACTGTCACCGCAATACCGGGGATAGTCGTTTCAAACCCGACACCGAAAAAGACAACGTCCTTTTCCGGGTTTTTTCTGGCGATGTCGAGGGCTTCCTCCGGCGAGTAGACGATTATAACCCGCGAACCAGGCCCGGGTACAGTTGTCTGGATGGATCCTTTTTGGGTGGGAACTCTCGTCATGTCCCCGAAGGTCATCAAGAAAAAATCGCTCCTGTCCGTGACGAGTTCAATAGCTGCTTCGTGATATTCGTTAGGGGTTATGCAGACAGGACAACCCGGGCCAGAGAGCATTTCCACTCCAGCCTGACTGAGCATGGTCTTCAGCCCGTATCTGTGGATGGTCATCGTGTGAGTGCCGCAGACCTCCATGATTTTTACCGGTGTGTTTAGAGAGGAAGCTTTGGCCTCGATATCCTTGAGTAATCCCTGGATGACCTTTTTATCTCTGAGTTCTTTCATCTTCCTTGAAAGGGGGCGCGTCTCATGCTTGGCCGAGCCTCTTGTTGCTTAGGGCTCCAGGTTCTTGGCGTACTCGCGGAGCAACTGGAGTGTCTCTTGGGCTTCTTCTTCGTCGAGCTTGGTTATGGCAAACCCGGCATGAATGATCACCCAATCACCCACTTGGACATCTTCGAGAAAAGCAAAGTTGGTTTTGACTTTCGTTCCAAGATAGTCCACTTTGCCTACGTTGGATTCATCTCTATGGATAACTTTTGCGGGAATTCCCAAGCACATTTTTCGTTCACCTTTCTCAGAATAACTCATTAGATTACCAGATATGATCCTTTGCGTCCAGGAGTTTGCGCAAGCCTCGCCGTTTTTGTGGTCACTCGCTTTAAAAAGGCAGAGGTTTGTGTGTATCTCAGCCTGTTTTCTTCCGATGCGGCTTCACGAGTCGAAATCAGTCTTTGGCGATGACCTCGACACCCAAAACACGCATCTCGGATTGACGTAGGCACGCATGTTCTTTTTGCCTTTAACGGATGTTGAAACTATAGAAATCCTGATAGTTACGTCTTTTGACAATTCACAGGCAAGTACCTATAATTGGGACATGCTCGAGAGTCTGAAGGATTTTATCAAGCCCGGTAGCATCGAGGAATCACTTGCTGAACAGCTCGATTTTGCCAAACTTCCCAAACATGTGGCTATCATCATGGATGGGAACGGCCGCTGGGCCAAGAGGAGGAGTTTATCACGTGTGGAAGGGCATCGTGCCGGGTCCAAGTCCGTTCGTGAAATCGTCGAAACCTGCGGACGTCTGGGTATATCTTTCTTGTCTCTGTACGCTTTTTCAAAGGAAAACTGGAAGAGACCTAGAAAAGAGATCGCCACTCTCTGGAGGCTTCTTGAGGATTACCTCAGGAGAGAAGACAAACTTCTTATCGATAATAACTTCCGGCTCATTGTCATCGGACAAAGAGAAGCTATCCCGGATTCCGTGAATAGAGAATTGTCCAGAGTGGAGGATGTGACGAAAAACAATTCACGTCTGACCATTCTGCTTGCCCTAAATTATGGCGGCAGAGCTGAGATAGTCGACGCCGTGAAGAAGATCATGTCGGAGCCCGATTTGACCCCCGACGCTCTGAGTGAGGAGAGGTTCGCAAGGTATCTCTATACGGCGGATGTCCCTGATCCTGATCTTCTCATCCGAACGAGTGGAGAACTTCGCGTTTCAAACTTTCTATTGTGGCAGATAGCCTATTCCGAAATCTGGATTACGCCCAAGTACTGGCCAGACTTCAGGAAAAAGCACTTTTTGCAGGCTTTGCTCGACTTCCAAAAGCGAGAGAGACGATTCGGAGACATACAATCCCATGCTGGAAACTCGTAAAAGACTCCCGACAGCTTTGATTCTGATTGCCCTTGTCTATGCCTGTATCCAGTACTTCCCAAGGCTGGGTTTTTTCATAGCTGTTCAGGTTGTGATTTTGGCGGCCTTACTCGAGTTCTTTCATCTGCCGGAAAAAAAATACCTCTTCCCGAGCAAAGTTTTCGGCGTTGTCCTGGCATTAGGAATAAGTCTTTCCTTTTATTTTGACTGGCTTTCCTTAGAGTTGGCGCTGTTTGCCTGGCTCTTCTTTGCCGGGATTTATTTTGTTGTCTCCATGAATTCGTTGGAAAAGATGATGCATTTCCCTACGACAATAGGCCTGACATTTTTCGGAGCCTTTTATGTGAGTTTTACCCTCAATCATGTTTTTCTTATTCGGGAAAACTGGGGTCCCTTTTTTGTCTATTTTTTACTGCTGGTCGTCATAGCCGGAGATTCCGGGGCCTTCACCTTCGGCAAACTCTTCGGCCGGCGCAAAATGACACCACTTGTCAGCCCTAATAAAACATGGGAAGGAAGCATAGCTGGCCTCCTCTCCGCCTGTATTGGCGGTGTCGTCGTGCAGCAGATTCTGCTCAGAGATGCACTCCTCTGGAAAACCATCCTGTTTGCCTTGCTGATCCATGCTGCGGCTCAGGTCAGCGATCCTCTTGAGTCAATCTTTAAAAGAGCTGCGGGAGTCAAGGATTCGTCCAATGCCCTTCCGGGCCACGGAGGATTTCTGGACAGGATTGATAGCCATATTCTGGCTGCGCCATTATATTACTATCTATTGATCTTTTTTGGCATGGATTGAAATCGCTAAAGAATACAACACCATGAAAAACATATCCATTCTCGGCTCAACCGGATCTATCGGGTGCAACACGCTCGAAGTTGTCGATAAACTCCCTCAGCGATTTCGAGTGACAGGATTGGCGGCCGGACGAAATTTCGAGCTCTTTTGTCACCAAGTAAAAAGGTTTTCACCTCAAATCGTCTCTCTGGAACGCTTGGACGATGCCAAAAGATTTGAGCAGATCTGTGATACGGAAAATATCAGAGTAGTCTTCGGGCCAGAGGGAGCTGAGGAGGTGGCTAGATTCGAAGAGAGCGATATTGTTGTGTCCTCAATCACCGGCATCGACGGTCTGAAACCCACTCTAGCCGCCGTTCAATCCGGGAAGAAAGTGGCTCTGGCCAATAAAGAATCCATGGTGGTCGCCGGGCCGCTGATCCAGGCCGAAGCGGCAAAATCCGGGGCGGAGATCATTCCTGTCGACAGCGAACACAGCGGTATTTTTCAGTGCCTGGCCAAGGAGAGAACGAGCGAGGTGAAAAAAGTCATCCTCACTGCTTCAGGAGGCCCTTTTTTCAAGACGTCTGCAGAGGAGATGAGAAACAAGACAGTTGGGGAAGCACTCAGTCATCCTCGATGGAAGATGGGGGATAAGGTCACGATAGACTCAGCAACTTTGATGAATAAAGGACTGGAACTCATAGAGGCACGCTGGCTTTTCGGATTGAAGCCTGAACAGCTGGCGGTTCTTATCCATCCCCAGAGCATCGTCCATTCTCTGGTTGAGATGAGAGACGGGTCGGTTCTGGCTCAACTCAGCCAGACAGACATGAAGATTCCTATTCAGTACGCCTTGACTTATCCGGAGAGAGCGGACAGCTCTTTGCCTTCGCTGGATTTGGGTCGAATCCGGTCTCTGGAGTTCTACGAGGTGGATGAAACGAAATTCCCTCTCATCGCACTGGCCCAGGAAGCCCTAGAAAGAGGCGAGAGCTACTCCGTGGCCCTCAATGCTGCCAACGAAGTGGCTGTTGAGGCCTTTCTCAAAGAAGAGATTCCATTCCATGTCCTTTCGGAAGTCGTGACGGAAGCGGTTGACAATCATCATGATGTTTACGTCGAGACCGTTGATAATATATTCGAGATTGATCGGGTAACCAGAGCGCACACCCGGGATCTGTTGGAGCAGAGATGACATCAATATTTGGTACAATTCTGGCTTTTATCATTGTTTTCGGCATCCTTGTGTTTGTCCATGAGTTCGGTCATTTTTTTATGGCTAAACTGGTGGGAATCCGGGTGGATGTCTTTTCTTTCGGGTATGGCAAGCGCCTCTTCGGCTTCAAGAAAGGAGAAACCGACTACCGTGTAAGCCTGATTCCCATGGGGGGATATGTGCGATTTCCGGGTGAAGAGGGGTATGATAAAGATGCAGAGATCGGACCCGGGGATTTCAGGGCGGCCAAGAGATGGCAGAGATTCCTGACCATCTTCATGGGACCGGTCATGAACATGGTACTGGCGATCTTCCTGGTGGCTGTCATCAACATGGTGGGAACACAGGTCCCCGTTTACCAGATGCAAAAGCCGGTGATCGGCTGGATAGAACCGGATTCACCCGCGGCGAAGGCCAATCTCGAGATCGACGATGAAATACTGAGTATAGATGGCAAAAGGACAGAGACCTGGAATGATGTCGACCTGGCGGTGGGAAGTAAACCAAAGAGAACGATTAATCTCGAAGTAAAAAGAGATGGCAAAATTATGCATGTGGAACTCTTGACAGAGAGTAAAACCCGGTATGATATGGGCTATGCTGGATTCTGGGGAAAGATACTTACTGAAGCCATGATGGTTTCCCCGGGCTCTCCGGCCGAGAAGGGGGGGATGCTTCCTGGGGACGTCATCCTGGCAATCGAGGATCAGCCGGCGTACTTCTTTCAGTTTGTGAGGATAATCGAAGCCAGTGCCGGTAAAAAACTGGAGTTTTTGATCCGCCGAGGCGAGGAGATTCTCACCCTTGAGATAACTCCCAGAAAAGAAGGGGATGTGGGCAAAATAGGAATTGCGCAGACAGCGGAATCCACAGAAAAGAGATATGGATTCCTCAGCGCGTTTGTCCAGAGTTTTCGGGAGAATAAAAAGCTGGCTTTCCTGGTGATCAATTTCATCAAAGATCTGCTCACGGGGGAAGCCTCGACACGGCAGTTGGGGGGGCCGATCGAAATTGCCAACTTCTCCTACACGGCTTTTCGGATGGGTTTTATGGCCATGATAGCCTGGATCGCCCTCATCAGCCTTCAGCTGGGGATTATCAACCTCTTCCCGATACCGGTGTTGGACGGCGGGCAGATTCTGGTCATAATTCTGGAGGGCATTTTCAGAAGAGATTTTTCACCCAAAGTGAAGCAGATTATCATGCAGATCGGGTTTGCCATATTCATTCTTCTTGTGGTTTTCATTATCTTGAACGATGTCGTCAAGCGATTGCCGAATGGCTGGCAGAGCATCTTGCCCTTCTGATCTAGAGATGCAGATGAATCTAAAGAGATGGTTCCGCTCGTTCAGATATGCAGCCTATGAATAAGAAAAGCACTACAGAAGCCTGTCCGGTGAGTGAGGAGAGACTGAAGAATGAATTCAAGCGGCGGGAAACAAGGCAGATCGCAGTTGGCAATGTGCTGATTGGTGGAGGAGCGCCGGTGGCGGTTCAGTCTATGACCAAGACAGATACGCGGGATGTGGCTGAAACCGTGGCGCAAATCAGGAGATTGGAAGATGCGGGGTGCGAAATCGTCCGTTGCGCAGTGCCCGATGGGGAGTCTGCTGCCGCTCTGAAAGATATCAAGGCAAGCATTGCCATCCCTCTCATCGCGGATATCCACTTCGACTATCGTCTCGCTCTCGCCTCCATCGAGCAGGGTGTGGATGGCCTTCGAATCAATCCCGGGAATATTGGGTCCAGAAAAAAAGTGCGGGAAGTCGTTGCGGCGGCGAAGGAGAGATCCGTGCCGATCAGGATCGGCGTGAATTCCGGTTCTCTGGAGAAAGAGGTGCTGCGGATATATGACGGAGAGGCGTCGGCTGAAGCTATGGTCGAAAGCGCCCTGCGCCATGTCCGTATGCTGGAAGAGCTGAATTTCGATCTCATTAAAATTGCGTTGAAGGCTTCGGATGTCAGGCGGACGCTCGAAGCCTACCGATTGATGGCCGAAAAGGTTGATTATCCTTTCCATGCGGGGATAACCGAGGCGGGCAGCATACTCCCAGGTACAGTCAAGTCCTCTGTCGGGATGGCTCTTTTGCTGAGAGAGGGGCTTGTGGATACGCTTCGTGTTTCTCTGACAGCCCCTCCTGAGGAGGAGGTGAGGATTGCTTATTTGATTCTCTCCAGCCTGGAAATCAGGTCCAGAGGGCTGAATTTTATCTCTTGTCCGATCTGCGGACGGTGTGAAGTGGATCTCATGCCCATTGCCAGCAGGATAGAGAGAGAGCTTATGCACCTCAAGAAAAACATCACAGTCGCTGTCATGGGCTGCATGGTCAACGGTCCGGGTGAGGCCAAGGAGGCAGATATTGGCCTCGCCTGCGGAAGGGGAGTGGGTGTGGTCTTCAAGAAGGGGAAACTCCACCGCCGGCTGAAAGAAGAGGCCATTGAATCCGAGTTCATCGCCGAAGTCCTCGCTCTGTGTGAAGAGATGTGAAAATTGTGCTAAAAGGTGCCAGGCACCTTTTTTCCCCATATAAAAAAAAGGTGCCTGGCACCTTTATTTGTACCGGCTCATAACTGAGGGGAAAAAACTCTTGAACTTTTGGGCTTTCTCCTTTAAACTACAATCCCTAGTTATTTAATAGGGATTAGACAATGACTCAGATTAAAAGATATGAATTCAGAGATATGCCGGAAGAAACTGTAGCCAAGTTCGAAAAGCTGAGGAGATCTCTCAAAAAAATGGGCAACGTTCTGGTTGCTTTTTCAGGTGGGGTTGACAGCACATTCCTTGTCAGGGTGGCACAGGTTGAATTAGGAGATCGGGTTATGGCTGTTATTGCGAGTTCCCCCTCTTATCCAAAAAAGGAGACCGATGGAGCCGTAGCCCTGGCTGAAGAAATGAATGTTCGCTATAAAGTCATCCAGAGCAAAGAGATGGACAATCCTCATTATGTGAGCAATCCTCCGGACAGGTGTTACTACTGTAAAACCGAGCTCTTTTCGGATTTTAAGAGGATTGCCGAAGAAGAAGGTATAGCCCATGTCCTGGACGGATCCAATCATGACGATTTGGATGACTACAGACCCGGTTTAGAGGCTTGTGAAGAACTGGGCGTTAAGTCTCCCCTCAGGGAAGCCGGCCTCGGGAAGGAGGAAATCCGAGCCCTTTCCAAGCAGATGGGCCTTCCCACCTGGGATAAGCCTTCGATGGCCTGTCTCGCTTCAAGATTCCCTTACGAGACCAAAATCGATGAGGCGAGCTTGAATCAAGTCGCTCAGGCGGAGGAGTATCTGAGATCATTGGGATTTCATCAAGTGAGGGTTAGGCATCACGGGCAGGTTGCCCGTATTGAAGTGGAAGGGCAAGATGTCCACAAATTGGCCGAACCGACTATGAGGGGTAAAATCGTGGAAAATATGAAGGCTCTGGGGTATGCCTATGTGACGCTGGACCTGGCCGGTTACCGAAGCGGCTCTATGAACGAACCCCTCGCTAAGAAATATAATCAGGAATGATTTGGGCCATATTGGATGATTCAGCCTTCCGAAGTCATCTCAGGAACGATGTTAAAAATCTGACTGTGGCGAAAGTTATTTTATGGTGTATTAAACCACAAGGTTTTCGGGCTTTTGGCCGGAAAGTCCCTGAATCAGGTTCTTGGCCGCCTTCTTGGCCATCTTGAGGCGGGTTTCATAGGTAGCGCTACCTATGTGTGGAAGAAGAACCACATTGTCCAGCGAAAACAGCGCCTCTTCGATTTCTGGCTCTCGCTCGTAGACATCCAGCCCGGCCGCCCAGATCTGCCTCTTTGCCAAGGCCTCGACAAGAGCTTTCTCATCCACAATCGGACCTCTGGCCACGTTGACGAGAATGGCGTCTTTTTTCATCAGGTTTAGTTTGTCACCCGATATGAGGTGCCGAGTCTGTGCGTTGAGCGTGGTGTGAATCGTAACAATATCCGCTGAGGAAAGCAGTTCGTCCACGGGCACACACACAGCCCTGTACTTCTCTTGATCTTCCTCATTCAGCTTCTTTGGATCTGTGTAGAGGACATTCATCTGGAAGGCTTTGGCTCTCAGGGCCACTGCTTTGCCTATGCGTCCCATACCGATGATTCCCAGGGATTTTCCAGTGATTTCCTTGCCCAGAAAAAGATCAAGCTTCCATCCTTTGTATTTCTTTGCCCGCGTGAATTGGTCGGCGTGAGGAATCCGCCGTGCTACGGCGAGGATCAGGGCCCAAGTGAGGTCGGCGGTTGTTTCCGTTAGAACTCCTGGTGTGTTGGTTACCATGATTCCTTTTTGTCTGGCGTAGTCGATATCGATATTGTCATAGCCCGCAGCACAGTTGGCGATGATCTTTAATTTGGGTGCCGAATCCATGACTTCTCTGTCGATAGGGGCAGTCAGCAGGGGGAGCAACCCCTCTTTGTCTTTCAGCTTTGTGATGAGATCATCTTTGGGTAGATAGGTTTCAGATGTCCCGATTTCAATATCTACGTGTTCCGCTAAAAAGTCCAGTGCTTCGGGCAGTAATTGATGAGTTAAAAGAACTTTAGGTTTCATTGGCTTTACCTCCCGGGTTATTCCAGAAAAGGATAGAAATATTTTTTGATATTTTTTAGGAGCATGGTGTGCTTCATCTGAATTTTGTGTTGATCATCCGACAGATTGTCGGAAACAAGCATCAATGCAGCCGCATCGATGTTGTGGAACTCGGCCAAGGCAAACACAGCCGAGGATTCCATGTCCACAAATCTTATGCCTTTTTCTGTGTTACGGGCCAGCCAAGTTTTCGTCTCTCTGAAGGGAGCATCTGTCGACACAACAGCTCCGGCGGAGTAGGGAAGTCTGTTCGCATCAAGAGTCAGTTCGAGTTCCTTTTTTAAGAGGGAAGACGGCCGGAAAAGTGTTTTTCGCGGGAAATAATGTCGTGTGGTCCCTTCTTCTGAGGAGGCTTGTGTGATGAGGATGGGATCGGCGATTTTAGCTCTCTTATCCAGAGATCCGCAAAATCCCAAGATGAGGATCTCCTCTGCTCCGGAGGCAATGAATCTCTCGAGCCCAATCACCGCCAACGGCGCTCCGATGGCCATGGAAAGGACGGCATGCTTCTTCAACAGGAATAGATGCCCAAAGGGTTCCTTTCTTTCCTTTATTGAGCACTGCCTCAGAGCGTTCTGGATAGTATTCATGGGGGTATCGACGGGAATATAGAGAACCCGCTTGCGTCCGAATTGCCTCAAAGGTTGTGGCTTGAATATGGCTTCGTTTTTGTCTTTATTCATCGGAATCCCTCTACAGGCTTAGCTGAATAGATAACAAAAAAACGAGGATAAAAAAAGAGAGCAGGCAACATTTTTCAAAAAAATGTTGCCTTGTTCACATTAATTTAAAAAATGTTGCCTGTTCTCTTTATATTTGTTCTTTTTTTATTGAGGTTTACTCGACATCAGACATAACTTAAAATAAGGGGGATGAAACTGGAAGAAACAGAACTGAACAGAATCGATTTCGAAGATGACCGATTCCGGATTTCTTACTACCCCCACTTGGAAAGACTCAAGCGATCCATTGCCGAGGCCGGTCTTCTCAATCCGATCATCATCGCTGCTCGAGGCCGATATTGCGTGATCGTTTCGGGCTGGAAGAGGGCCCTCGCCTGCCGCGATCTTTCGTTCTCCTCGATCCCTTGTTTTATTCTTGAAGAAAAAAGGGATCTCAATGCGTTTCAGTTGGCCGTCCTGGAGAATTCGACGACGAGAGATCTCGACTTTCTTGAGTTGGCGGTAATGTTTAAAAAGCTCAAGGTATTCGGCCTGGAAGAACAGACTCTTCTGGAAACGTATCTGCCTTTCTTCGGAATTCCTCAAACCCAAACCCACCTGGATACTTATCTGGCAGCGGCAGATTTCGATGCGGAGACAAAGGAGTTCATCCACGTCAAAAGAGTCTCTCTCCCGGTTATTCAGCATTTGATGGAACTAAATACAGATGAGCGCACCTCACTCCTCCCATACCTCAGACATCTTGGTCAAAATAAACAAAAGGAGTTTCTTGAGTTCCTGCTGGACATATCCAAAAGGGACAGCCTCCCCGTCCTCGAAATTCTGGCATCCGACGCCATCGCCGACGTTATTCAATCGCTGATTCTCCCTTCTCGTCAAAAGGCGGATAAAATCCGTTTACTCCTGAAGAAGAGGCGTTATCCTTCTTATTCCGCTAAAGATGACGCTTTTGAATCTTCCCTCAAAAAAATATCTTGGCCTGAGGATATCTCCATCGATCATTCACCTTTTTTTGAGAAAGAAGAGCTTTCTGTCCGGTTCACCTTCAAAGACAGGGCCGAGTTTATAGAAAAGGTAGAAAGGCTTCAGAAGATCGCATCCACAGCTCAAATCGCAGAGTTTCTAAAATCGATATCAGATGGCTGAGAGGAAATACGTCCCCGAGAAGATATTCGTTGAAAGGGGGAGTCTGGGTTTCCCTCTCACCGAAAAGATTTTGGGCAAACTGGCTCATATTCCCACAGAAATCATCACTAGGCAAGAAGAGATCACTGCTCATTATAAAAAATTAAGAGATCCTGCCGGAGAGGGGAAAAAACACATGTTGATCACGCAGCAGAAAGGCGACTTTGTCAAACCTTGTCCATGCACGCCTGGCTATCTCGGGTGCAACTACTTCATCATCAACGCCGATCTCAACTGTCCCCTGGACTGCTCCTACTGTATACTGCAACTCTACCTGTCCAATCCCCTGATTACCGTGCACGTTAACGCCGACGCCCTCTGGCGTCAGCTCGATTATTTTCTGTCCCATAGCCCTAACCGGTTCCTTCGGATCGGGACTGGAGAGCTGGGTGATTCTTTGGTTCTCGATCACATCACCCAACGCTCCACAGAACTTATAGCCTATTTCAGGTCTAAACCTTCCGTCCTTTTCGAACTGAAGACAAAAACGGTAAATACGGACAACATTCTGTCTGCCTCTGCCTCTGAAAATATTGTCATCGCCTGGTCTTTGAACTCGGATGTGATCGCGCAAAAGGAAGAGAAGGGAGCCCCTTCAGTCATGGAAAGACTCGAGGCGGCCACGGCCGTATCTAAAAGAGGATTCCCCGTGGCGTTCCATTTTGACCCGCTAATCCTTTACTCCGGCTGGGAGGATGGTTATGAAGAGATCATAGATGCCCTGTTTACTGCCGTAAATGCCGATCGCATTGCCTGGATAAGTCTGGGGAGCTTGAGATTTCCTCCTGCCCTCAAGGACATCATCAAGAACAGGTTCCCCGATTCTCGGATTATCTATGAAGAACTCGTCCGGGGAGAGGATGGGAAACTCCGTTATTTCAAGCCTCTGCGCCTCCGGCTCTACACCACAATCGTGAATCAGATTCAAAACAGGGTAGGAAACAGAGTCCCGCTCTATTTTTGTATGGAAAGCGGGGAAATTTGGCGGAAAGTTCTGAAAAAAGAACCAAAGGGCAAGGAAGCGATAGAAAATTATCTTTCCTTGCCCTTTAGATATGGTCGCTAAGTTTAGATGTAAACAGCTTGTCTAATCGACTAGCCTATTCGGCTGCTCCTGTTTTCTTCTCCGTGATAATACCCACAATCTCGACACCGGCATCCTTCATGATGTCTATGACGTCCACGATGTTTCCGTACTCCAAATCTGAATCTGCTCTCAAGTAAAGCCTCTTATCGCTTGCGGACAAGAAAGCTTCTTCTAAGATCAGCGCAAGATTGTCCGCCTGCACTTGATCTTCATTGACGAACATGGTGCCGTCTTTTTTGATATGAAGCACGACTTCGGGATTTTCAGGCATGTCTATGGTGTTGAGGGCGGTGGGTAATCTGACATCGACACCCTTTTGAACAAGAGGTGTCACAACCATGAATATGATCAGGAGGACAAGCAGCACATCGCAAAGAGGGACGACATTGGGTTCAGCCGAAACATCGGTCTCTTTACCCGAAATTGAAACAGTCATTTTTTACCCCTACATTATATCTCGAAGGATTTTTTTTTCTTACTTTTGTGCTTCTCTCCTGACGAAGAAGTCAATAACCTCGGAAGATGTGTTGGACATTTCCGCGCCAATGATCTCGATTCGCGAGTTTAAGAAGTTGTAGCACCAAAGAGCGATAACAGCAACACCGATTCCGAAAGCGGTCGTGATGAGAGCTTCAGCAATACCAGCCGCCACAGCACCGATTCCACCCGACCCCGTGAGCGCCATTCCGCGGAATGCGTTGATGATCCCAAAGATTGTTCCAAACAGCCCGATAAAGGGAGAAGATGTCGCGATGGTCGCCAAGGTGTTCAAACCTCTCTTCAGTTCCTGGGTGAAGATGATCGCTGCTCTGTCCATCCCTCTCTGAGCAGATTCGAGCTGCTGATCGAAGTGTAAGTTAGCTTCTTGACCCTCAATGAATTCTTTGACTCCAGCTGCGGTCACTCGGGCTAAATGGCTTCCCTTATTTTCTTTCTTACTAGAAAGAGTTAAGGCTTCATCAACCTTCCCGGATTTCAGCAGTTCGGCGAGCTTGGGTGCAACTTTCTTCGATTTTGTTTTGGTCCGTGCGAAGACAATTTGTCTTTCGACGAAGAGATAG
>Ga0180438_10001955_pt1 | contig 34984 bp, 30 predicted proteins | sample SS_ome_12_FD_132455 | JGI IMG/M metagenome (GOLD analysis project Ga0180438, IMG submission 132455) | Hypersaline lake sediment archaeal communities from the Salton Sea, California, USA - SS_3_D_2 metaG | ecosystem: Environmental > Aquatic > Non-marine Saline and Alkaline > Hypersaline >... | reverse complement strand
TCGGATCATTCACTCCTATATTTTGAAGTGCAGCGAGTGTCAGAGTAAGGTAAGCGACCCGACATTTTGGAAGCAAAGGCTGCATAACCCCTTGCTTCACCTGACCTCGGTCAGTCGGCCAGGATACGTGGGGATCGCTTTCTTCTGTTGGACGGTAGCCCCTCATTGCCAACATAGTGGGCTATGGCCACAAATCGTGTCCTCCTTCTGCCATGTTCTCAGTGTATCACGGCTGCTTACCTTGCCCAAATCATTAAACCATTTATATGAATGAATTCAGGTCTTGATTCCCGCCCTGACCTGTGATAGAATATAGGTGACGTGTGGCCCGTACTGTCTAGAAGCCAGGGAGGGACAGCCGATGAATGATTCACAGCCGATCGATACGTGGGGAGCGATCCCGGCCGGTGATCGGCTTTTTACTTGCAGGCGGCCCTGGAGCAAGAGGGAGCGTGCCCTGAATATCACGCGCAGAGGAGGGACAAGGTGTCGTTCGCGTTGACCATTGCCAGAGAAAGCGACGAGGCAGAACGAGGCGGCAACCAACTCGATTACCTGCCCTGTGGCGTCAGAACGCTCAAGGTAGAGGTCACGGGGGATCACAAAGGAAAGCTGCGCCTGCGCCCCAAGCGATTGAGCCGTGTGCCGGGTGAAAAGTTGGCCCACGAGGACGACGGGGACCCGCCACAGTTCGTCGTCTCCTGGGGAGGGGGACACGAAGATTACTATGAGCTCGATTACCCCAAAAAGCGCCTGGTTCACTTTTTGGTGCACCACGTGGGCGAGGGTGTCGGCGACCACCGGCTGACGATCGAGGCCACGGACGAGACCGGCCAGGATGCCAGCCTGCCGGTGACACTGACCTATCCCCGGACCGGCGGCGTGCCGTGGCCCAAAGACCAATTGGTCAAGCCGCGTTGGCAAGAGGTAGGCGGCGGACTCGATGGGGCATGTGACATCGAGCTGCGCGGCGACTATGCACCGCGCTATCTGTCCCGCTGGTGGCCGCAGAACAGGATTCTGTACAGCTATGACAAAAAACCCCCTCGAGTGCGGCTGCACTACCGCCGGCTGGCGGCAGGCAACAATGGCGATCTGACGGTCTATGCGTCCCGGCCAGGCCACGACGAGGAGGTCCCGTTGGCCGAGATCCGCGGCAGCATCGGCTATCCCTTGTACGACATGCGCCAGGTGGTGCCCGAGCTGTATCGCTTTGGCCCGCAGACGTGGGTCTTGCGCGTCTGGTTCTTCTGGCTGGACAAAGAGATCTCCCCTCAAGACCTGAGCCGGTACTGGCAGCGGGAGGACGACGAATTGGAGCTGGCCCGGCAGGGGATCGCCAGCACAGAGGAGGGTGGATTGGCCGAACGTCGCTGGCACGAGCTGCACGAGATCCCCGACGCGGAACGGATAGACATCGTCTTCAACGACGACCTGCAGCCGCTCTACGCCGCCACCGACCTCCACTGGCGGGAATTATGGGGACAATATGCGCCCGAGACTCCCGGCGATCCGGTGCAGGTGCAGATCATGAACACGCAGGCGAAAGAGCTGGCCAAGAACTGGCAAGAGATGTGGAAGGTCGTCGACGGGTGGGGCAAGATCATTCTGAGCCGCTTCGCCAGGAACAAACCGCCGTACAGGCCGCACCTGGAGGTGATGGCCGAACTCGAGGGGAAGGGACTGCTGGCGGCGGACCCAATCGGCATGGAATCGCACAGCCCTGCGTTTTTCAACATCAGGGTGCAGCGCCACCTGACCAGCACTGACGTGACGGATGCCTGATATGAATGAGGATAATTCGCGCTTGTTCTATGTGCCGCTGATGCGGCGGTGGATCAGAACGACAGGGCCGGGGTAAGAGAGAACTTGATGGACGAAGAAGCACGAGATTTTTGCAGGGTGTTCGTCGCTCCCTCATTTGTTCAGGTGATCTATAAGCGGAGCGGCAGAGAACCCTTTCCGCCGGCCAACGCGACCTTCGATCACCAGGCAGCCATGCGATTGAACGAGCAGCCAGGCAAGGCGAACGTTCAGCAGTATGGTCGGGATCTCTATGACCTCCTGATCCTGAGCGACAGCGATCCCGCACACCGCATCTCCGATGCCTTTAGCCGCAGCTTTGCCGACTCCTCGAATAAAAAGCAGTTGATCGTCGAGATAGCCGACGAGGTACTGAAAGAATTGCCTGCTCTGAGCTGGGAGCATCTCTGTACCCCCGATGGCCTGTACCTGGCCATTCACCAGGACTTTCGCTTCGTGCGCCGGCTGTCCCGCCTGGGGCTAGACAGAAAACCGCCCCTGTCCAGACGACCCCGAGTGCTGGTGATTGTCTCCAGCCCCCAGGACCTGGAGACCGGCGTCGAGATAGCGGGCGTGCACCATACCTTTGACACACTCGAGCCGCCTTTTCGCCCCGAGCAAACCGAGGCCCTGGACACGCTGTTTGGCGACCTGAAGGCAAAGGGGCAGATCGCAGACTATTGTATTCTGAGCAGCTCTTTTCCCAACGGCCGTGAAGAGAACCCGGCTTACTTGACAGGGTTCCCGACGCTGGCTCGGATCTACCAGGAGCTAGAAGCAGCCGAGAAGGAGAATCAGCCCTATCACATCGTTCATTTCCTCGCTCACGGCCACCTGGATGAGGGCAGCGGCGGCTACCTGATCCTCACCGACGAGAGTGGCAATGCCAACGCTATCCATCAAAGCGCTTTCCAGGCCCTGTTTCCGGAAAATCATCGCGTGCGGTTAGTTTTCTTTGCCGCCTGTCAGAGCGCAGGCGGTGAACAGAAGATTGGTGGGCCGCTGGCCGGGCTGGCACCCATGTTACTCGAGCTAGGCATTCCAGCCGTGATCGCCATGCAGGACAAGATCACCATGGGCGGAGCAGCCGTCTTTACCGAGACATTTTATCAGAAACTGGCTGAAGGCGGGTTTGTTGACACGGCTGTTTGGGAGGCACGCCGTGGACTCCAGCGAGTGTCGCAGGACAAGGAATGGTTCATTCCTGTATTGTATTTACAGAACGACAATCCCCGTCTTTTCAGACCGGTCGACAGCCTGTCTGCCCGTAGATTGGTGTCCGATCTGTTCGACATGGTACCTTACGACAAGTTTGTGAACCGCAAAGCGGAACTTGATTATTATGTAGACCTTCTCTATGAGGACCCCAACCCTGCCATCTGCTGGCTGTGGGGGCCAAAGAAAGTCGGCAAAAAGACCCTGCTGGAACAACTGCGTTACGAGGCCTACAAACGGGGCTACGGGCACCTGATGGCGGCCAACCGTTCATCCGTCGCGATGGTGGGAACAGGCGCGTCCGTTCTTCATCAATTGCTGCAGGATATGCTGGAGGACCGGCAGTTGGCGCAGCAACCAGAAGCCAGAAGCTGTTTCGAGCAGTTCCTGGGATTGCAGGATCGCACCTACGAATCACCACTGATGACGATCGTCCGCGACTTTCTCGACGGCCTAGAAAAGCTCGCCGAAAAGCTGGAAGGGGGGATGGTCTGTTTTTTCTACTTTCGAGATTTTCCAACCCATCGAAACTTTCTCCTGGGACGCGCCTTCGAAGAACTGGTCTACAAAGTGGCTGACCGGTACGGGCAGAACAGGCTTGAACGCGTAAGGTTTGTGATCGCCACGTCGACACCGATCAGTACAGAGCCGGTGGAACTGTTTCCTGGTATCTCCTCAACCGAATTCTTCCTCGAAGAAACGCTGCCGGGACTCAGTGGGCTCGATACTCTCAAGGAGCTTTGCCAACGCTACGGCCTGAGCAAGAACGGACAAGTGCCCAGGCGCATTTGGGGATTGGTAGAGCAGCAGGCATCGTGGTCTCAGAAACAGGAGTACTTGCCCGGCCCTCCGGCTGACGAGCTAGGCCGCCTGGCACGCAAGTTGGATCGCTTGGCCCGCCAGCACGGACGAGAAGTGTCGCCGGATTGTCTGGGTATCGACTGGGTCTCGCCAAACGGCGTTGGAGGTGAGCAATGAAATCAAATTGGGCTGTTTTGCAGTCGGCCGCGTACCAGCCGACGCGCACGATTGTGGAGGGCGCGCTGAAAGAAGCGGCTCAGGAGAGCAGCGAATTGCGGACGTTGCTGCTCCAATCGGCCGTCCTACGCCAGTTTGACGCGGCCTTGCTGTCCTGGCTGGCTGGCCGCCGAGAAGAAGACAGAACGTTGCTGGACGATGTCACCTTTTTTATGCCGGTGGAAGAGATCGACGAGAACACGTTCACCTACGACGAGTTTACCCGCCAGGCCCTCCTCGACGTCGCATCTTCTGAGGACAGCGAACAGGTTTTGACTCAAGCTTCTCAGTCAGCAATCGATTATTTTGAGGAGAAGGCACGGCAGGCCAAAGAGACCAACGACATCGCGCTGAGCCGCGAGTACGAACAGCAAGCGCTTTATTACCAATTGCTGACCAACCCGCAGCAGGGATTTGCTGCCTGGCAGCGGGCCTGGGCGGCCGTCTCTGGGGAGCACGTAGACCATGACCGCCAGGCAGAACTCGTTCGCATGGTCGAAGAGACCTGGGGTTCGTTGGCCGATCTGCCGGGGGCGCAAGTGGAGGCGCTGCTCAAGAAAGGCTGGTTGGCCTATGACCTCGATGATTGGCAGAGTGCAATCGCCAGTTTTCACCAACTCCTCGAAAAAGACTCGCTCCCAGGAGTTGTCGAGGCCGAGACGATGGTTGGCCTGGGGTATGCTCATTTCCGGCGAGGGGAGCTCGGCCTGGCAGCACACCACTTTCAACAGGTCACGCGCCTGATTGGCGACAAGCCGCCCCTCCAGGACCGTGCTTCTCTCATCCGCTCCAGGGCGTTGTGCGGCCTGGGAGAAGTCTGCACGCGAATGGGCGCGCCGGAAGGTATTCTGCTGCGCCGTCGCTTGCTGCCGGAGCAAGAGCAACGCAAGACGCTTCTAGAATACGCTCAAGCGTCCGAGATCCCACCGCTGGAGGATCTGGCGCTGGACCGCCTGCTGAGGGAGGCGGAAAAGTTCTTTGTGGACGCCCTGCAGGCCATCGCCGGGCAGGAGTCAGCCGAGGGTGACCGGCTGCGAATTCAGGCACAGCAAGCTTTGCTCTACCTGGAACAGGGTGACTGGGAGGGAGCCCAGGCCTTGTTCAAAGAGGTGCGCGGGCGAGAGTTGGCGCGCCTCAGCATAGACGACGAGCAAAGCGACTTGCTGGCCAAAGAACGACGCATCGCCGAGCGTCTGGCCAGGATCAACCTCTACCTGGGCGACTGTTGCTTGCTGGCTGCCGAAACCCCCACTTTGACAGAAGAGGATTTCACCTCGGAGAAGACGAGTTTCTTGCAGCAACAGGTTCAACTGAAAGGCGATCTCCTCGAGCGTGTGGCCCAGCGGAGGGAATCAAGGCTCGACCAGCAGATTTCGGGAGTAAGCGGCGAAACAGCCGAAGCAAAGGCGCTGACACATTATTACACTGCCTGGTCGCTATGGAAAAAGATCAACATGCGGGAAGGCATGGCACTCTCATTGCGCCGCCGCGCTGATGTGGCAGCCCTCCATCCCACAGATCCTGTGCAGCGGAAGGAAGCCTTGCACCTGTACACGACCAGCCTGGAGCTTTATGAACAGATGGATAGTCCAGGTGAGGTTGCCCGCGCCCAGGAGCGGATTGAGTTGCTCCGCGCCCTCGCCCAGCCGGAGGAGGGTCACCCATCGGCTGGTGAAGAGAGGGCTCTTGCCAAATCCGTGGCAGCGGGAAAGGGAGCAGTAGATAAGGGACAAATCTCCAAGAAAAGTAGCTTTTGGGAGTTCCAGGAAGAAGCAGATAACGTTCTGGCGCATCGCCGTCGCTTCTTTCGTTACCGGATTGCCCGCAGGCTGGAACGGCGGTTGCAGTACATATACCGGGTGAACGTGACCCTGGGAGGACTGGTCCTCGCGGGACTGCTGTGTGGCTGGCTGGTATGGCTGGTGACTCCCCAGCTCGGCCAGATCAGCGCGCAGGTGACGGGTTTACCCTGGGCCCTGCCGACATTGGGCATCTCTTTCCTTGTCGTTTTCATGATCCTCATGGCCAACAGACTGACCTTCATACGCCGGTTGACAGCCCACATGATACCCTTGCCCTGGTTCTGGCTCGATCAAGACCAGGTGGCTATTGATGACGTCGGCATCCACCTCTACGATCACGCCGATCGCCTCAAGCAGTCAATTCGTTGGCAGAATGTTTTGGAGGTGCGTTCCCAGACCTGGAAAGACATGCCGGGGGAGGAATCAGGCAGCCGAACGGCCGTTTTTGGCGCATCAGACCAGGTGATACACTTTGATGACCAATTGCGGGGCTACGAGCGGCTGCGGCAGAGCATCAAGAATTACATTGCCGCTACAGGGGATCCAGGGCGTTGGCAGAAGCCGCGAAAAACCTACGTCAAGGTTGGCCGGTTCAGTCTGTTTCTGTGGAGTGCTGTCATTCTGTGGATAGCCGTCTTCCTTGCCTGCCCGCTGACTTTGATCTTTACCCTCATCCCGACCCTCACTCCCACTGGACCGATCGTGTTCAAGACTGTAGGCGTCCTTGTCGCTCTGTTTGGCCTGTGGATCGTTGGCCAACGCTACCGGGAGTCGCGCTTCATGCACCCACGCCTTGGACAGCCAAAGTCAATCGTTGAAAAAAGCAGGCCGTAGCCCCCGTCAAGCCCAGCTACCCTGGGCTTCAGGAGACACACAAAATTCTCTCTCGTGCGCTGAGGCCAGGTTATCTGCTGGCCTCAGCTTTTTGTGGTCTGCCGCTCATTTGACGCCCCGGCTCAATCCGCATACAATAGGGCGTCCGCGAAACCACGAGGGAGATGGCATGATCGAAGAATCCACCGGCCCGGCCGCGACCAGGGTGACGCCGGGCGTGCTTTTGTCCCGTCTCCAGGCGTTGCTGACTCAACCAGGGCTGCGCCAGGGGCTGGTGATGTTTGCCGCCACGTCGCTGGCCAATGTGCTGGACTATGCTTACAACGTGGTCATGGGCCGCCTGTTGAGCACCGACGGCTACGGCGTGCTGGTCGCCTTGCAGGCGATCTTGCAGATCGCGTCGGTGTCGTTGGTGGTGGTGCGCACGGTGACAGCTCGCTACGCGGCCGAGTTCCTGGCGACGAAGCAATTGGCCCGGGCAGGATCCTTCTTCCGGGGCGCGCTGCGGACGGTAGCCCTGTGGGGCGCTGTGGCCACGCTACTGCTTGGTGCGCTATCGGCGCCGATCGCGCGGCTGTTGCAGATTCCTACAGCAGCACCAGCGTTGGTGATGGCAGCGGCCCTGTTGCCGCTGATGATCAAGCCGGTGGTCGAGGGCGCGTTGCAAGGACTTCAAAGATTTACCAGCCTGGGAATCGTCCAGGTGGCGCACGCCGCCTTCCGGCTGATGCTAGGCGTGTTGCTGGTCAGACTTGGCCTGGACGCCGTGGGCGCGCTGGCAGCGCTGCCGGCCGGCACGGTGGGCACGGTGGCCCTGGGCCTGGCGCTGCTGGGAGGCATCGTCTGGCGGCGGACAGGCGATTCCCATCAGGTCACCGCCGCCGATCTGACTCGCTACACCGGCGCAACCCTTGTCGGCCTGGTCAGCTTTGCGGCGTTGGTCAACATGGACGCGCTGGTCGTCAAGCACTTTTTCTCGCCCACGGAGGCGGGCGCCTATTCGATGGCCATCACACTGGGCAAGATCGTCATTTTCTTGCCGGCCGCCTTTGCAATGGTGCTCTTTCCCAAGAGCGCCGAGCGTCACGTGCAGCGCCGTGATTCGTCCCGCCTGCTGCGGTTAAGCCTGGCGGCGACGGCCCTCCCCTGCGCGGGGTTGGCAGCCGCCTACTTTGCCGCGCCGGACTTTATCCTAGGGGTCGTCTTTGGGGCGGAGAACCCTTTTACCGGACCGGTGCTCGGTCTGGTGGCCCTGGCCATGACGGGCTACGCGCTGGTCAACGTGTGGCTCAACTATTTCCTGTCGGTGGAGCAGGCTGGCTTTGCCACCCTGCTGCCGGGCGTCGTGGCCCTACAATTCGCATTACTCACCCTCTTTCACGGCAGTCTGACCCAGGTAGCGGCTGTCGTGGCCTTGACCAGTGCGGGCGTTCTGGCGTTCGCCGAAGCCTGGTTTCATTTTCACAAAGAGAGCCCCCGCCGCACCGGCGCGGGAGACACGGAGACAGATGGAATCCATTCGCTGTAGCATCGGCATTATGGCCCACAACGAGGAGGCCAACATCGGCCAGTTGCTCCACAGATTGCTGGAGCAAGAGTTGACGACGGTCGCTATCGCCGAGATCATCGTCGTGGCCAGCGGTTGCACCGATAGCACCGAGGAGATCGTGAGCCGGTGTGCCGCCCGCGACGAGCGAGTCAAGTTGCTCACCCAGGCCACGCGCGAGGGCAAGGCCTCAGGCGTCAACCTCTTCTTGCGAGAGACATCGGAAGAGGTGGTTGTCCTGAGCAGCGCCGACCTGTTGCCCAATTTTACTACGATCCAGAAACTGGTCGAGCCGCTGGCCGACCCGGACGTGGGCATGACCAGCGGCCGTCCGGTGCCGGTCAACGATCCCGACACGTTCATGGGCTCTACCGTGCACCTGCTATGGCGTCTGCACCACGAGATCGCGCAACAGCATTTTAAGGCTGGCGAGATGACGGCCTTCCGACTCATCTTCCAGCGCATTCCCTACGATTCGGCCGTGGACGAGGCCAGCGTCGAGCCAGTTATCAAAGGCCAGGGCTACAAAACGGTCTACGTGCCAGATGCTATCGTATACAACAAAGGGCCAGAGACCGTCGCCGATTTTCTGCGACAGCGGCGACGTATCTACGCCGGACACCTGGCGGTGCGCAACGACCTGGGATACGTCGTCTCGACGATGAATGGCTGGCGTATCCTGGCTGCCCTGCTGCGCTGCCTGGATTGGCGACCCAAGCGGCTGTGGTGGACGATCGGCGCCGTGGGTTTAGAGATCTATGGTCGCTGGCTCGGCTGGCGCGATTATCGCACCCGTCGCCAGCAGCACGTCGTGTGGGACATCGCCAAGACGACCAAGAGACTGACGTGACTGATAGAGTGTTGATCACCGGCGGCACCGGTTTTCTGGGCAGTCACCTGGCACGGGCGCTGTGCCAGGCCGGACAGCCAGTGCGCGTTCTGGCCCGGCCGACCAGCGACCTGTCGCGATTGTCTGATCTGGACGTAGAGATCGTCCTGGGCGACGTGCTGTTGTCCAACACGCTGCCCGAGGCGCTGGAAGACGTGAAAGCGGTTTATCACCTGGCGGGAATGCTGGGTGGCGCACCGGTGCCCGACGCCGCCTATCGTGACCTGCACGTCAGCGGCACGCTGAACGTCCTGGTGGTGGCCCAGGCGAGCGGCGCAAAGCGATTTGTGCACGTCAGCAGCCCGGGTGTGCTCGGTCCGATCAAGAACGCGCCCGCCGACGAGACCTGGCCCCATGCACCGTCGAACGTCTACGAGGCCACCAAGAGTGAAGGTGAAAAACTGGTACTGGCGTTTGCCCAGCGCACCGGCTTGTCGGTGACAGTGGTTCGCCCGGAGTTCGTTTACGGCCCGGGCGACACTCACGTGCTGGGCCTGTTTCGGGCCATTCAACAGCGACGATTCTTTTACATCGGCTCGGGTGAGAACCGCGTGCATCCCACCTTTGTGGACGACGCGGTGAGGGGCATAACGCTGTGCGAGACGGCCGGTCAGGCCGGTTGTGTCTACCATATCGCCGGACCAGAGCCGGTGACGATCCGACAATTGGCGACGACGATCGCCCAGGCGTTGGGTGTATCACCGCCCCGGCTACGCGTGCCCCGTGCCCTGGCGACGGTCGCTGCCGTGGGACTGGAATTGGCGGGCACGGTCCTGCCCTTCGATCCGCCGTTAAGCCGTAGCGCAGTAAACTTTTTCACACAGACGCGGGCCTTTTCCACCGCCCGTGCCGAGTCAGAATTAGGCTACCAGGCACAGGTGCCGCTGATCGAAGGCACCCAGCGCACCGTGGCCTGGTATCGAGAGCAGGGCTTGTTGTAGATATGGGGAACTCTTCTGTCATCGATCTGTATCCCATTGCCTTGCTGGAAGGCGAGGGCATGGGCACGGCCTACGAATACTCGACCAAACTCAAGCTGTTGCAGCGGGTCGTGGCAGAGATTCCCCCGCCGCAACGGCTCCTCATCGGCGGACTGCCGGAGGACTATGGCGTTGACCTGGACCTGGCGCTGCTGGCGCACTGGTATGGCTGTCATACGGTCGTCGCTGACGACCGCACGCCGTCCCTGGAGACCTTTGCCAGCGCGTTGAGATCGCCACCGCTGGCCGGACTGGTCGATCCAGGACACTTTCAGATGCGTCACCTGGAGACGCTGGCTCGCCCTACCTGCGCCGACGACGCGCCCTATGACCTGTGGGTGACGACGTCGGCCATCCAGCGGCTCGACGACAGCGAACTGGCCAAATACCTGGCCCAGGTTCGGGAAAAGTCGCGCCATGCAGTGCTCCTGGTGCCCAACAAGGCCAACAAGGAACATCTCACCCTCAGCGGGCTCGATGGCTTTTTCCTGCCCGACCTGGCAGCCACCTGCCGGCAAGCAGGCCTGACGGTGCGCGAAGCTGGCTATCTGGACGTGCCCCCCTTCCCGCCCGGCCTGCAGCGCTCCGCCGAGGCGAAAGAAAAAGCCGCCGAGAGCCGGGTCGAGCGACTCATCATGCGCGGCCTGGAGTGTTGGATCCAGATCGAGCGATTCCTGCCCCGTTTCGTCCAGCGCCGCTTCGGGCACATTATCTATATATTCGTGCAATCATAATCTTATGCTTAACGTACTGGCCCGAGTGCCATTGTATATTCTACATCGCCGCTATGGCGTACCCAAAATGATGCCGCTCAACTTGACGCTCACCCCGTCGCCGCGCTGCAACTCTCGTTGCCGGACGTGCAACATCTGGAAAAAGCGAGAGAACGAATTGACGCTGGACGAGTGGGACAGGGTGTTGGCCAGCCTGGGTCGCACGCCCTACTGGTTCACCCTCAGCGGCGGCGAGCCGTTCATGTACCGCCACATCGTCGAACTGGCCCAGTTGGTCTACGACCACTGCCGGCCGGGCATCATCAACATCCCTACCAATGGCCTGCTTTACGAGCAGATCCCGGCAACGGTCGAGCGCATCGCGCGCTACTGTCAAGACAGCCAGGTCATCATCAACCTCTCGCTGGACGGGGTGGGAGCAAAGCATGACCGCATCCGGGGTGTGCCGGGCAACTTTCAAAAGTTCGAGGCCAGCTACCGCGCGCTGCGCGAACTGGATATTCCCAACCTCAGCGTCGGCATTCACTCGGTCATCTCTAAATTTAACGTAGGGGACGTGATGGCGCTGTTTGACTATGCCTTTGGGCTAGAGCCGGACTCGTACATTACCGAGATCGCCGAAGAACGCGTGGAACTGGACACGGTGGGTCTGGACATCACCCCCAGCGCTGAAAGGTATGCCAACGCCATTGACCAACTCATCGCCCGCGTGGAGGGGCACAGGTTTCGTGGCATGGCCCGCATCACCGAGGCTTTTCGCGTAGAGTATTACCGCCTGGTGAAGCGCATCCTGGTCGAAAAGACACAGGTCATCGGCTGCTACGCTGGCTGGGCCTCGGCGCAGATCTATGCGGACGGCAGCGTCTGGCCTTGCTGCGTCCGTGCCGATAGCATGGGCAACCTGCGTGACGTGGACTATGATTTTCGCGCTGTCTGGTTTTCGCCACAGGGGGAGCGCATCCGGCAGAGCATCTACAACAAGGCGTGCCACTGCCCACTGGCCAACGCCAGCTACACCAACATGCTGCACCATCTCCCCACACTGCTCAAGGTGGGACGGCGGGTGATCACAGGCTAGAGATGAGAGGCTTGTGATCGCAACGCTGACTGCCGCACGCATCATAGCCTGAGAGATTGACACATGCGCCACAGGCGGTATCATGCTGCCCTGCAAGGTGCGCATAGACAAGCCAGAGGAATGGAGAGACGGGGTGTTTGAACTGGTTTTTCTTGGCACGTCTGCCTCGGCCCCATCGGTTCATCGGGGTCTTTCGTCAGCGATGGTGCTGCACCAAGAATATCGTTTCTTGATAGACTGCGGTGAGGGGACACAACGGCAACTCCTCAAGAGCGGCCTGGGCTTTCGTCGCCTGGACAAGATCCTGCTCACCCACGGCCACCTGGATCACATCCTGGGGTTGGGTGGGTTGGTCTCCACTTTTAGCCGCTGGGAAGCGATAGACAAACTGGAAATCTGGGGCGGGCGCTGGACGCTGGATCGGGTGGAGGACCTCATCTATCGCGTGGTCCTGCGCGGCACTCGAATCCCCCTCCAGATCGAATTCCACGAGATCGAGCCAGGCGTGCTGATGGAAGAGGACACCTTTACGCTGCGCGCCTTTCCGGTGAACCACCGTGGGGCGGACTGTTTTGGCTTTGCTTTCGAGGAAAAGAGTCGTCGCCCGTTCCTGGCAGACAACGCCGAGGCGTTGGGCGTGCCAGCCGGCCCAGAGCGAAGATGGCTGGTGCAAGGTCAGCCCGTCACTCTGGCCGATGGGCGTGTCATCCAGCCAGACGATGTGCTGGGCGAGTGGCTGCCGGGGGCGAAGCTGGCGTTTGTGGGCGACGCCGGTCACACGGACGACCTGGTCGGCGAGGCAGAGGGTGCCGACCTGCTGGTGATCGAGGCGACCTATCTCCACCAAGAAGCAGGCCTGGCCCGAGAATTCGGACACCTCACCGCCCGGCAAGCGGCCACACTGGCTCGACGGGCCAAGGTCAAGCAACTGGTCCTCACTCATCTCTCTCGCCGCAATCGCGAGCACGACACCCTGGCCGAAGCGCAGGCCATCTTTCCCAACACTGTGGTGGCCCGCGACTTTGATCACTTTCGGGTGGTCAAAGAGAAGGAAGGGGAAAGGAAAGAAGAGGGAGAGGGGAAGGGGGAGGAGGAAGAGAGGAAGGGAGAATAGGGGCGGACGAGCAGCAATCTCACAGGGCGTCCTCCGGCAAAGACAGCACGCCCCACTCGCCTGATTTGTCGTCGTAGGCCAGCAGATCGCCGGTGTGAAGGTCATATAGCCAGGGGTGCAGTGTCAGTTGACCGGCCTCTACCACTTCGCGGACGCAATCGTAGGTGCGAAGGTTGTCCAATTGCTGCAGCACGGTGACCGCTCAACAATTTTCCAACAGGCACAAGCTTCTCCTATTGACGTTTGCTATTCACCCAGAATCTCTGCAAATACCCGGCAGGCGAAACCGGTGTGCGCCTGGCAGGCCGCCGGAACGTCTGTCAGCACGGCCACGCCCAACCGGGCCAGCGTCCGCGCCAGATGGCACAAGGGCAAGCCCATGACACTGGCAAAACAGCCCTCTACTCGCCGGGCCGGGTGAAAGCTGGCGTTCTGTACGGCATAGGCTCCCGCTTTGTCGAGTGGATCTCTGCTGGCCACGTAACGGGCGAGCTCTTTGTCGTCATAGTCGCGCATCCAGACATCGCTCTCGGCCAGGTCGGTGAGGGTCTGGCCTCCCTGAGCCACAGTCAGGCCGCTGTACACCTGGTGGGGACGGCCTCGCAAGGCACGCAGCATGGCCCTCGCTTCAGCAGCGTCGGCCGGTTTGCCCAGCGACGCGCCATCGAGGGCCACGGTGGTATCGGCGGCGACGACCAGCGCGCGGGCGTGCATGGCAGAAACAGCCAATGCCTTGGCCAGACTGAGGCGCTGCACCATCGCCTGAGGCGATTCGCCCGCGCCGTCCGCCTCGTCCACATCGGCGACGACGACTGAGAAAGGGAAGCCCAGCAACGACAGCAACTCGCGCCGGCGCGGCGAGCCGGAGGCCAACAGAATAGAGGAGGCTACACGGGTCACAGTCTATCCCCGTTCAGCCCAGCAACTCGGCGGCGCGGGCAAAGAGACCCGCCGTGCCACCAGTGTGCCAAAAGAGCACCGTCTCGTCAGAGCTGTAGACGCCCTGGCGCACCAGGTCTATCAGTCCGACCAGGGCACGACCGGTGTACACCGGGTCGATGACGATTCCCTCGGTGCGGGCCAGCAGACGGATAGCTGCCCGCTCGGCATCCGTGATCACGCCGTAGCCAGGCGTGCCATAAGCTTCGTACAGGATGAAATCCTCCTCAGAAAAACTCAAGTCGAGACCCAGGTGTGCCGTCGTGGCCCCCGTCAGGTCACGGATCTTGGTCCGCAAATCGCCTACTTTGTCGTTCGCGATGCCCTCCACGCGTGCGTCTAGGCCCAGCGCCTTGACGCCCACAAGCAACCCGGCATGCGTCCCCGCCGAGCCAGAGACAAAGACGATGCGGTCTATCTGTTCACCTCGTTCGGCCAACTGTCCGGCCAGTTCCTCGACGGCAGCGACATAGCCAGCAGCGCCAGCCGGCACAGAACCGCCCACCGGAATGACAAAGGGTTGCGCGCCAGCCGCCGCCAGCTCGTTCGCCACCTCGGCCATCACTGTGTCCCGGTCACGATCACCCGTCCAACGCACGTCCGCACCGAGAAGGTCGTCGAGAAGCAGGTTGCCGTTCCATCCAGAACGGGGCTGCGGACCGTCGCCCAATACCAGCACGCAGCGCAAGCCCATCTTAGCGGCGGCAGCGGCCGTCTGCCGGCAGTGATTCGACTGCGGCCCGCCGGCAGTCATCAGGGTATCGGCCCCTTGCGCCAGCGCCTCGGCGACGAGGAACTCGAGCTTGCGGGTCTTGTTGCCTCCGGTAGCCAGACCGGTCTGGTCGTCCCGCTTGATCAACAAGCGCGGTCCCTTGCCCAGCGCCTGGCGGAGACGCGGCATCTCTTCCAGTGGTGTCGGCAGATGGGCCAGGGAAACTCGAGGGAGTGAGTCTGTCAGCATGGCAATTCCTCTTTCATCAAAACTCGTAGCGTGGTTTAGATTAGTAGATTGACGAATTGCCCACAGGTCATCTATGTGCCACAATTGGCTTGTCAAAGACCAGGGCACAAGGAGAAGCCTGGGGGCGCACGACGAGATGATAGCACAAATAGTCAGCGGGCGCAAATTGCCGTTCTGCAACGGACAAAGAAAACGGTCTCCCAGTCGCTGCCCAGCCTGACGGGGTGACTTTTACTCTCCAGAAGAGACCTTGTCAACAACAGACCCCTCAGACGTCGAAATACAACGCCATCTCGTATGGATGGGGGCGGTCACGCACTTGCTGGTGCTCGTGGAGCATCTTGTACTCGATCCAGCCGTGGATGAACGCCTCGTCCATCACACCGCTGGCGAGCAAAAAGTCACGGTCGGCCTCCAACGCACGAAACGCTTCGTCGAGGGAACCCGGCAGGGCGTTGATGGTGGCCCGCTGGGCGTCGTTCCAGGAAAAGATGTCGGCCTCAATGGGGCCAAAGCCAGCGGAGGTGGGATCGATCTGTCGCTGGATGCCGTCCAGTCCGGCCAGCAGTTGGGCCGCCAGCGCCAGGTAGACGTTACACGTGGCGTCCGGCGGTCGGAACTCCAGGCGAGCAGTGTCCGGCTGCCTGGCATACTTGGGAATGCGAACTGCTGCACTGCGGTTGCCCACTGAAAAGAACGCGTTGATCGGGGCCTCAAAGCCAGGTACCAGACGCCGGTAAGAGTTGGTGCTGGGGTTGGTGAAGGCCAGCAACGCCGCGCCATGGCTCAGCAGCCCGCCGATATAGTAGAGCGCCGTTTGACTCATGCAGCCGTAGCCGTTGGGGTCGTAGAAGGCGTTGCGCCCGTCCTTGAACAACTGTTGGTGAAAGTGCATCCCATTGCCAGCCTCGCCGTAGAGCGGCTTGGGCATAAAGGTCACCGTCTGTCCATGGGTGTGGGCCGTCATCTTGGCCACATACTTGACGAGCATCGTCGCATCACCAGTAGCCACCAGGCCCATCATCGGTGTCTCGATTTCGACCTGGCCGGGGCCGCCGACTTCGTGATGGTGGTACTTGACTGGCACGCCCATCGCCTCCAGATGCAGGGCTATCTCAGTTCGCAAATTGTAGAGTCGATCCCTGGGGGGAATGGCGTGATAGCCGCCGTGCAACGGAATGTAGTGACACTGGCCGCCCTCGGCGCTGTTCCAGTCGGCCTCATGCGAGTCCAGGCGATAACCAGCACGGTTGACCTCGTTCTCATAGGCCACATCGCCAAAGACATAGAACTCAAACTCTGGCCCCCACCGGCTTTCGTCGGCGATGCCCGTTTCGCGCAGATAAGCCTCGGCGCGGGCGGCGATGTTCCGCGGGTCGTGCGCAAAGATGGCATGGGTATCGGCCTCCAAAGTTGCGCATATAAAGCTGAGCGTGGGCACGTCCCAGAAAGGGTCGAGCGCGCCGGTGGCGAGTTCTGGCACGAGTACCATGTCGCCGGCCTTGACACTTTTGAACCCCACAGCTGACCCGTCAAAACCAACTCCGTTTGCCATCAGTCCTGGGGTGAACTGGCTCGGTGGCACGCTAATGTGATGCCAGCGGCCCCACAAGTCGCAGTACTTGAGGTCCACCATCTGGACGCCATGGTCTTCCACATAGCGCTGCACTTGCTCAAATGCCTGGAACATCTCTAGTCCTCCTCAATGGTGCGAGCGCCTCCTCGACTTGATTGATCCGAAGGGCAGCCACTTCATTCGGGCTGAGCCAGTTGTGCCAGGTGAGGAGACAAACCTATGCCCACTCCTGACGCTCGGTCAGAGACACCAGCACCAGCAGCTCCTCGCTGCGCACCGCCACCATCCAACTCTACCGTAGTCAGGCTTAGAAGAGCGGCATCTGCGCACCGTCGCGCTCGATGATAGGGTCCAGACCAAAGATCTGTTTTAGAACGTGGCGGTCCAGATTCTCCTCGGCCAGGATGCGTCGCAGGTGACGATATTTGATAAACTGCCAGTTGGCTTCGATCAATGCCTTGCCGAGGCGGGGATCGCGCCGCAGCTTGAAGGCTACCAATGCCGCCCGCCCGCCCGGGATCACCAGGCAGGGCTGGGCGCCGGCCGGCGGCTCGGACAGCAGCAGGTCGTGGACGCGAGCCGTCCACTGGATGGCAAAGGCGTAGGCAGGTTGCCCCCCTTCACACCACAGGACGTCGAAGGCCGGGAGATGGTCAGGCGCTGGAGTGTCGGATGGCTCGGTCCGGAGCGACACTTTGAAGTCCAGACGTTCGCCCAACTGACGCAGTTCCTGCCGGATGCCGGTCGCTTCTGCGGCACGGCGATCGGATTGGTCTTCAAGACGAAGCTGCCAGTGACCGGGAGTGATTTCCCGGCCGTACGAACGCAGGCAAGTTTCGATGAGACCCATCTCCGGGGTCAGTTCGCCGGGGAAGCGACGATACACCTCTGCAGCCAGTGCGTCACTGGTGAGCATCAGCGTGCTCAAGAGAAGCTGGTGCACCGTCGCCTCGACACGGGTGTCCAGCGGGGGTGCAGCAGGGCCAGGACGTTGCAGCCACCACCGGGGAGGGGAAGCCACCTCTCCTTCGATTTCCGCTGCTTCCTCCAGGCAGACCAACTCGTCGGCGCCGGTTATGGCGTCTTGTACTTGCCGGGCGAAAAAGGCGCGCGGCGATAAGGGCAAATCCTCGGCAGCTGCGGCCTGGCCCAGCAAACCAGACGTTGCCAGTCGTTGATACGTGGGCAGGCGGAGGTCGTCCCAGGCCAGGGGCTCACCCCGGGCGGCGATCAGATGGCGCACGGCAGTGAGTGTTTCGGTGCAGATGGCATCGGCCAGCCGGCCAGTCGAAACTGGCGGCATGGGTAGGGATGGCGTGCGGTGGGAGATCAGGCGGCAGGCGTGGGTGTCTCCCTGGCGGATCCACGACACCGGCACGTAACCAGCGCCCGCCAGCGCCAGGGCCAATGCCTCGAGCATGGCCGGGTTAGGGCTGTCAAAGGCCAGGACTAGAGACGCACCATCGGCCAGGAGAGGGCGCAGCGCGAGGAAGGCAGCTTGCATCGTCCGGGCGTACCAATCCCAGTCGACCCGCCACTGGCGCAGCAGTGGCTTTAACGGCGCGGCGACCTGGTGCCCAAACAGCCAGCCTGTCCAGAGCCAGGAGAGCGCCCAGAGCGCCGGATCGGGACGAGGCGGGGAGGCGATAACCAGGGCGGCACAACCAGACGGCAGCGAGGCAACCAGACGGTGGATGCTGAAGGGAAGCAGAGCGGCGCGAACCGATCCGTCGTCAATCATCAACGCACCCAGGTCATCGGTGAGAGGGAAGAGTTCTTTGTCGTCCCTTGTGGGGAACTCGCTGGCGGTGGCGACAAAAGTGTGCCACACGTTCCGTTCCACAAAATGAGCCGGTGGTCGCAGGCGATGGCGTGCAGAGGCCAAGCCAGGCCCGTAAAGGCTGCTGCATGTGTCCAGGCAGGAAAGCAACAGTAGTTTCAAAACGTGTTGTGTTTCATCGTCGGCAAAGAGGCTTTCGATCTTCATCAGAAGGCTGCTCAAGGCGTAGAGGTTGCGGGGGGTGTAGAGTTCTAGCAATTGCTGGGCACGCTCGCGGAAAGGATCGCCGGTCGGCGCGATCCGGTCGAGGGTATACCAGTAATGCAGACCGCCCTTTTCGACCTTCTCCTGCCGCGCATCGTTGTCGCCCAGAACCGGTGGCGCGGTCTGGTCAACACAGTGGCGGCAGCGCCATTCGGCGCGGAAGATCGTGTCGCTGTCCCGATCCCAGGTGAAGGCATCGGCGGGGGAAAAGCGGCCGCAACGCGGACACCTTGCGGCGTAGAGGCGCTCGATATGCTCGCGGAAAGGCGCTGCCATCCGCAACGCGGTGCCCAGGCGAGTGACAGCGCCATCGAGGTGCCGTCGCGCCGGGGGGGCCAGAGCCAGGCGGGCGCTCATCGCTGCCAGGGGGTTGAAGCTGCTGCAGACAACGTGGCGCCCAGCGCGGACGGCGTGGTGCAGCACGGCTGGCCCTTCACAGAAGGGATCTATCACCACGTCACCTGGCGAAGTGAAAGCTTCCACGTAGGCCCTGACGACAGCACCGGCAAGGGGGTGAAAGTAGCCAGCGAGCGGGCCAGTTGGCTTATCAGGTTCACCGGGAACAAAGTTAAGTATCTCACCCATAACGCTTCCGCCTTCGGTTGGGAGGTTAGAAGGTTGGAAGGTAGGCCATGCCTGTAGTATACCACACTTGAGGGGATTTCGGAAGAGGAAATTGGCCTGTGCGTGTCTCCTGTGGTATAATTTGGCGCGATGAATCGTCTTCACCGAGTCAAGACCGACAAATACACGCTGGCCCCATGCGGCAAGAACTTTCCGACATCCTTGCGCCGTCTGATCCCCCTTATGACCCGACGGTCAGCCCTGAAGCTCTTGACACCACTGCTCACGCTATTTCTGAGCGTCACCTCGCTGCTCGGCTGTGGTCCGCAGATCACGCGCCCGACGCCGACGTCACCACCCCCGACCGAGCCAGTGTCGTGGGTCACCGTGACACCGCGAGCGACTTTTACACCAGCGCGGTCCACGCCCATGCCCACCGATTCCCCCACGCCCGCCCCCACGCCCATCCTCCACGTTCTGAAAGAAGGGGACACCCTGTGGGGCATCGCGTGGGAATATGGCGTGGGTCTGGAGGCGTTGCAAGAAGCCAACGGCATCACCGATCCGCGCGCCTTGCAGATTGGTCAGGTGTTGATCATCCCACAGGAAGAAGGTCAGGTCGTCCCCTCCACACCGACGCCCACGCCGGTCCCCCTGGAGCTGGTGAACGTGGGATTTTACGACACACCTACCGGCGGGCTGTGGTGTCTGGGCGAGGTGTGGAACCGATCGGGGGCGGAGGCAGAGCTGGTACAGGTCGCCGTGTCGCTGTACGACGCCGACCGGCGGGTGCTGATGGAGCGGTCGGCTTTCACAGTGCTGGACATTTTGTCCCGGGATGGGCGCGCGCCTTTTGGCGTGCTCTTTGAACAAAAGCCAACCGATTTTGTGGCTTACCAGGCGTGGATCGTCAGCGGCGAACCGATGACCTACCTGGGCAGTCGCCACATAGACTTGAGAGTGATCGACGACGCGGGCGAGTTGCGAGCCGATGCTTTCGTGATCGGCGGGCAGGTGGAAAACCAGGGTGACGTTCCGGCGCGTGACGTTTCCGTCGTCGTGACAGCCTACGACAGTGAGGGTACCGTGACCGGGCTGCGTCAGATCGCGGTCGAAGACAAGGTATTAGCCGCTGGTGCGTTGAGCCACTTCCAGGTGCGCATCATTCCTGCAGGCAAGGCCGTGGCCTCTTACACCGTTCAAGCCCAGGGCTGGCGAGGAGACTGATGCATGCCCAGTGTCCGTGAAGAAAACAGAGACAGACGCTACTGGACGGTACGGGCGATCTGTGCGTTCATTTGTCGCATTCTGGCTCGCATCGAGGTCGTAGGCCAAGAGAATCTTGACATAGACGGTGCCTGCCTGGTCGTAGTGAACCATCTCAGCGTCTTTGACCCGCCACTGCTGGGTATTCTCCTGCCGAGAAGAAGCTGGGCAATGACGGCAGAAAAGTACCGCCGGCATCCCCTCTTTAGCCCCATTATGCACCTCGTGGGGGTGATCTTTGTGCAGCGGGGAAAAGTGGACCGCCGGGCGCTTCGAGCGGCATTGAAAGTGCTCCGCGAGGATGGTGTCCTGGTGCTGGCTCCGGAAGGCACGCGCAGCAAAACAGGGGGGTTGCAGCAGGCCAAAGAGGGAGCCGCTTACCTGGCCAGCCGCACCGGCGCAACCATCGTGCCTGTGGCCATCACCGGCACGGAAAAGATGGTGAGCGCGCTCAAACGATTGCGACGAGAGCGGGTGCGGGTCGTCGTCGGCGAGCCGTTCAGGTTACCGACGGCCAGTGGGCTGGACAGAGGTTCGCAACTGACCACTTACACCGGCCTGATCATGTGCCGCCTGGCGACCTTGCTGCCCGAATCCTACCGGGGCTTTTATCGCAGTCGCTGCACGCCAGAAGGCGCACCTCTGCCCGCAGCCGACTAAAAGAAGGTATCCCCTTATGCAGCCTGGAGTTTCACCCAGCGCCAGACAACGACCCGCGCGAGCCTGGCTCCGGAAAGGGGCCACGTTCGTGGCCGTGGCAATCATCCTCGCCTTTGTCCTGTCGCCGCCCTGGTCGGTCCTGGACAAGGCAGACATCTTTGGCTACGCCACCTGCCATCGCATCGCCGCTCGATCGTTTCACCTGGGGGGGCATCAGTTGCCACTGTGCGTCCGCTGCACCGGAACTTACCTGGGCGTGATGGCTGGCTTGGGCACGTTCTTGATTCGAGGTCGCCAGAGAGCTACGGGTTTTCCACCGGTGCGCGTCCTTGCTGCGCTTGCGGGCTTTTGGGCTGTCTGGGGCGTGGACGGCCTGAACTCTTACCTGACATTGCTGGGTGCACCGCACCTCTATGAGCCGCATCACCTCCTGCGTGTGATCACTGGCTGCCTCAACGGCCTGGCCCTCAGCACGCTTGTCTGGCCGGTGTTCAACTTTTCTCTGTGGAAACAAGCCGATGGACAACCAGTGGTCCGCGGACTGCGCGAGCTGGCGTGGATGGTTGCCGCGGCCTGGGTGGCGGCTCTCGCCGTGTACACCGAACCGTCTTTCCTGCTCTACCCGGTGGCGCTGGTCAGTGCCTTTGGCGTGCTGCTGATGCTGACACTGGTGAACACCATACTGGTGCTGGTCGTCATGCACCAGGAATCCGCCGCCATCACCTGGCGCGACGCGGTCCTGCCGCTGACGTTCGGGCTGGCGTTGGCCCTCGTCGAGGTCAGCACCATAGATTTTGTGCGTGCTAACCTGCTGCCGCCGCTGCCGTTCTAGCGAAACGCAGACCGTATGCGTCAGGGGATGGCCCGGCACCTCGACACGCTCCTGGTGGTTCTGACGGGCGCCGCTTTTCCGTCGCCAGTTTGGGCTCTGCGGAGGCGCAACATTGAACGGTCCCCATGCGTATTGTCAGTGTCACGAAACTCTGGTATAATGTTCGCCACTCGGCATCGGTAAGGTTTCAGCTTCCTGCTCGACGGCCAGAGGAAAGGGGGTGAGATCTGTTTCCTACACTTGACAGGGGGCATTGAAACAGAGCCTGTTGAAAAGGCAATCCATTGATTCCAGGTAGAAACGGGTTTGCTCAGCCAGTCTAGGTGGGGTCAAACCGCAGCAAAAGGAGGATACACATGGACATCGGCAAGGCTTTTAGTTTTGTATTTGACGACGAGAACTGGATCGTCAAGGTGCTTATTGGAGGAGTGTTGAGCCTCATTCCCCTCGTGGGCCAGATCCTGTTGTATGGCTACGGTCTAGAAGTGATGAAAAACGCCATACGCGGCCAGTCCACGCCACTGCCAGAGTGGGACGACTGGGGGGGTAAACTGGTCAAAGGGATCATGTACTTTGTCATCAGTTTCGTGTATGCCCTACCCATCATCATCCTGGGTGGATGCTTCGGGCTGCTGATGGCAGCCATCGGCTCAACCGCCTCCGAAGACGCAATCAATATCATCAGCTCTTTAGGCGGCACCTGCTTTGGCGGCTTCGCTCTCCTGTATGGCATCCTGATAGCGTTGACCTTGCCATCGGCGCTCGGCCGTTACCTGGAAACCGACGAACTGGGCGCGGCGTTTCGCTTTGGCGAGGTGTTTGCCCTGGTGCGGGATAACATCGGTACCTGGATCATCGCTCTGGTGGTCTCCTGGGTGGCCGGGCTGGTAGCGAGCCTGGGCATCATTCTGTGCGTGGTGGGCGTGTTGTTCACTGCTTTCTGGGCCAACCTGGTGATGATGTTTCTGTGGGGTGACGCTTACCGCCAGGCCAGCGCCAAGTCGCTGGCGGTCTGAGGAGCAAACGCGTGATTGACGCCATCACCGGCCTTGCCACCAGCCTTGGCCTGTCGTCGTCGGCCGGGTTGAACGCTTACCTGCCGCTGGTCATCGTGGCACTGGTGGCGCGCTTCACCGACTGGATCACCCTCAACGAGCCGTGGAACGCGTTGACCAATGGCTGGATCATCGCCCTGTTGGCGGTACTGCTGGCGGTCGAGGTGGTGGCCGACAAGATACCGGCCGTGGATCACGTAAACGACGTCATTCAAACGTTCATACGGCCAGCGGCAGGTGCGATCCTCTTTGCGGCCAGTTCTAATGTGGTAGCCGACATTCACCCGGTGCTGGCCCTGGCTTGCGGAGTCATCGTGGCCGGGGGTGTGCACGTCGTCAAGGCCACCGTGCGACCTGCCGTGACGGCTACGACCGCTGGCGTGGGCAATCCCGTCGTCAGCACGATCGAGGATATCACCTCGGCGCTGGTGGCTCTGCTCTCGATTTTGGTCCCGATTGTCATTGCATTGTTCTTGCTGTTCCTGTTCCTCGTCATGGCGACTTGGTACTTGCGGCGGCGTGCCCGTTCCCGGTGGGCTTGACGTCTCCAACTCATCTGTCTTTAGAAAAGAGGACTGAAAATGGAAGACACTTATGTTTCACCTGAGGCAGTTCTTGAGCCCAAAAAGAACAATACGTTGTTGATCGTCATCGCGGTCATCGTGGTGCTGATCCTGCTGTGCTGCTGCTGCATCGCAGCGTTCTTCTTCTTGGGGCCGCTAATCCTTGGTCCGGAAATTGGCAACGTCTTCTCCAACATCGTCGAGGGCCTGGAGGTGACGCCCGCCTACTAGCGCTGGCCCGTGATATGATCCCCGACCAGAAGGGCGCAACGAATGAGGTTTTTCAGACTCGTTTCTTGCGCCCTTTGTTCTCCCTTATCACCCCCGGGTCCAAGGAGAAACCATGCTTCTGGGTGCACATATGTCCATCGCCGGCGGGGTGGACAAAGCCGTGCTGCGCGGCCAAAGGATCGGCTGCCAAGCTATCCAGGTGTTTACCAAAAACAACATTCGCTGGGCTGCCCCGCCACTCAAAGATGAGACCATCGAGAGATGGTACGACAACCTGCAGGAGGCCGGCATCGCTATGGTGGTGGCCCACGCTTCTTACCTCCTCAACCTGGCCTCACCCGATGACGCACTGTGGCACAAATCGCTGGACGCCTTGGTGCTCGAGATGAGGCGCTGCGACGCCCTGAGTATCCCGTACCTGATCATGCACCCCGGGGCGCACACTGGGTCGGGAGAGGAAACAGGTCTACGCCGCATTGCCCAGGCGCTCGACCGCACCTTCGAACGCGCGCTCGACGCACAGGTGACGGTATTGTTGGAGATAACGGCCGGTCAAGGCACTGCGTTGGGCTACCGCTTCGAGCATCTGGCACAGATTGTGCAACAGGCAGCAGCCGGTGATCGCCTGGGCGTCTGCTTCGACACCTGTCACGCGTTGGCGGCAGGCTACGAAATCCGCACCCCAGAAGGATACGCAGACACGTTCCGGCAGCTTGATCGAATCATTGGCCTGGAGCGGCTACGGGTCTTTCACGCCAACGATTCAAAGCGTGACCTGGGCAGCCGGGTGGACCGCCACGAGCAGATCGGCAAGGGCTACGTCGGACTGGAGGGCTTTCGCTTGCTGATGAACGACGCCCGCTTTGCCCAGCATCCCATGTTGCTGGAAACACCCAAGGGCCCGGATATGCAAGAAGACGTAGAGAACCTGGCCATCCTCCGCAGTCTGATGACTGAGCGACGAGAATGTTATTGACAACTCTCTGGTTATGTCGTATAATGGGATAGACTTGTCCACTGGACAGTTTGGCAGACAGAATGACGGCCTACAAGAAACAGGGTGCACTTTTCGTCCGTCATTCTGCGACGTGAAGGGAGGTAAAGACATGGAGTCAAGACCCGTGATAAGGGGCGAGACGTTCTGGTTGGCTTTTGAGAAATTTGCTCTGCTCTTTTCTTTCGTCGTGAATGTTATTCTGCTGATTGTGGTGCTGGTGCTGCTCGGGATGGTGATACCCATCCGGGATTACATCGCCCGACCCATGATGAACAATGTGATGACCGAGATTGACCGCCTGGGCGAAACGCACATCGAGACAGAGATCACTGTCGAGGACCAGATCCAGGTTAAATTTGACCTGCCGTTGAAGCAGAAGGTGAACGTGACGACCACAGAGCCCGTCCTGATAGAGAATAATGCCTCCTTCGTCCTGCCCGGCGGCGGCGGCTACATCCGAGGTAGAGTGAGCCTTTACCTGCCGGCCGACACAACTTTGCCGGTGATGTTAGACACGACCGTGCCAGTGGATCAGATGGTGCCTATAACCATGACCGTGCCGGTGGACATCAACCTGGGCGACACAGACCTGAAAAAGAGTGTGGACAACTTTAAAGCGCTGCTGGAGCCCGTAGACAGCCTGTTGGGCAAATAGACTGGCCATCAGTTGGCCGGGACAGTTCCCCTCGATCGCGAACGTGACCGACAAGAGTTCAGCCCCCTGCCGCAACGTCAGGGGGCTTTTGCATCGGCTGGAGCCATAGTTGGGAGGCCAAATGATAGAAATCGTTCTCGCCCGGCACGGGCAATCACACGGCAACCTCGACCGCTCGCTCGGCCCAGATACCGATCTGACCGATCTGGGCCGCGAACAGGCCAGGCGGCTGGGAAAGTGGCTGGCCGAACAGCGTTATGCCTTCACGGCGCTTTATTGCAGCCCCCTGCGCCGCGCTCGCCAGACTGCAGAGATCGTCAACGAGCACTTTGGGCTGGAGATCGTCCCCGACCCTGACCTGCGCGAAACCGAGGTGTCGTATCTGGACAAGCTGCCACTGCGCGCCGATCCGTTGAGCGTGGACCTCCGGCCTTCGTTTGAACCTGAATACGACCAGATGCGAGAACGAATCGCCCAAGCGACGGCCCGCATCCTGGCCGAGAACGAGGGCGGACAAGTGCTGGTCGTCGCCCATGCTGGTTCGTTGGCTACGCTGCTCCGCTGCGCCCTGAGCACGCACGCCATGATCGTGCGCACCGAACAGGCAGCGGCGCATTGTGTGCAGTGGGAGGATGGCCGCTGGAACCTGCAATACGTGAATCGTCAGGAACACCTCATGGAATGCGTCGCGGCCAAGGTCAAAGGTCCAGGATAGCCACTCAGCGCCCCGGCCCAGTAGTAAGGATGGCCAGGAACTCGCTCAACACCATAGCCGTCGCACCCCACACCCGATGTCCCTGTACCAGGAAATACGGCACCTGCATGGTCAATTCGTCACGCTGCCAGGTCTCCCGGCGCACGGTCGCCGGGTCAGCCAGGAGACGCAGGGGAACCTCGAGAACCTCCGCCACCTCGACTCCGTCAGGCTGCCAGTCAGGGCGCGCGCCTGTCCAGCCAACGACGGGCGTAATGCAAAAGTCACTGGGCGGGATGTAGAGAGGCGTCAACACACCCAGTACTTCGACCGCATGAGGGGCCACGCCGAGTTCCTCTTGTGCCTCGCGCAGGGCCGTTTGCTCGACAAGCTCGTCTCCTTCACGGCGGCCGCCGGGCAGGGAAATCTGGCCTTTGTGATTCTCCACCGTGTCGGTGCGGCGGGTCAAGACCAGATGCAGTTGTCCGTTATGCGGGTAGAGGAGAATGAGCACGCTGCCCTGGCGAGGCGTGAGGCCACCTTCCGGCGACCAACCGGGCCGGGGACGCGTCGCCATGCGAGCCTGGGCAGCCACGCCCGGCTTGGGCCCTTGCAGCAGGCGACGGATCGTCGCCGGATTGGGATCCTGCCACAGAGTTCTGCCGTCCATTCCCTTCATCCCTGGTCGGGAAACACCTTCCAGTAGACCAGAGCTTCTTGCATGTCTTGCAACTTTTCTTCAGGTACAGGCAGGTAAGCGGCTGTGGCCGTGGCAGCCACGGTGCCGTCGGCCAAGAGGAGATCTCCTTGCGCTTCCAACAGACGGCGCGTCTCGCGCAGCACTCGGCCAACGACGATCAACGGCTGGCCCACGGGGATCATGCGCCTGTAGCGGAGCTCCATACGGGCCGTCATCAACCACACGCCTCGCCCGATGGCCACCCGGCCCAGCACCTCGTCCAGTACCGCTGCTGCGATGCCGCCGTGAAGCACGCCAGGATAGCCCTGATGCTCGTCCCTGGGTGTGAAAGTGGTTGTCACCTGATGGTCACCGTCTTCATAAAAGGTCAACTTGAGCCCGATTGAATTCTCCATACCACACACAAAGCACATGTGCGAGTTGGGCTGTTTGATGAGATCGTCCAAGGAACTTGCCTCCTGCAAAACGGATGCGCGAAAGAGCGGATGATGGACACAGGAATGCCCCAGCGCCAGAGCGGACTGGCGGGGCTCGGTTGCTGTTCAGCCAGCCAGCAGGTAGAGAGTGACCGCCGAGACCAACGGGACGGTCAGGTTATCCAGGTGCCACGGCGTCACGGCCTCGACCAGCCCAGCGATGGCAGCCACGACCAGGGCATAGAGCAGACTGAGACCCGGTCCCAGTGGGGGAAAGAGCCACAGCGCAAGAAAGGTGGCCAAGAAGGCAAACAGAAACATCGAGATAGAACCTTCCAGTGAACGGGTGGTGCCCCACAGGGTGTAACGGAACCGCCCATAGCGAGAGCCCAGCACGGCCGCCATGGCGTCGCCCCAGGTCATGGGCATCAAGCTGGCGACCAGCAGATGTGGCCTGCTCCAAAACGAAAAGATGACGATGGAAAACGAAAAGGGAAAGTAGATCGTGCCCAGGTTTCCTTTATCGCCAGACTCCATGGCCTTGAAGGTCTCTTGGCGATAGGAGACAAAGTTGATGAGGATAAAAGAAACCGGCGGGATGATCGCCATGTACCAGCGGTCGAAGAGCAGCACCGTGCCCACCGACCACATACCAACGGTGATGTGAATGAACTTGCGCGTAAAGTCCGTCGAGTATCCCCGCCACTTCCGCATCCCTTCGGCGATGCCAATGGCCGCAAAGACAAAGACGAAGGACACCGCCAGCGCCAGCCAGTCTGATCCCATGCTCACCCTCCCAGATGATCAACTTGCCTGTCGTATAGGCTATCCAGGCTCAAGTCAGGACAGACCGTCTCTCGGCACTGAAGAGTCAACGCTGCAGCCGACACGCCGAGACGCACAGCCTCATCCACGGGAAAGTCGTTGAGCAGGCCAAAGATGACCGTTGCCGTCAGCGCATCACCCGCACCGGTCAGGTCCACTATCTCGCACTCAATGGCTGGGATATGGCCACTCTCCTCAGAGGTGGCATAGACAAGACCCTGGTCAGCCAGGGTGATGATGGCGATCTCCACGCCGAGACCTACGAGGAACTTGGCTGCGACAAGGGCTTCGTCACGGTCGCGCACCGGTTGCCCACAGAGAGCTTCTGCCTCAAGCGCGTTGGGGGTGATCATGTACAGATCCTTCAGGTGAGGACACAGGCGGGGGGCCAACGAAGTCGAGGTGGGGTCAGCACAAATGGGGACGCCATACTTGCGGGTTTGGCGCAACAGCGCGGCCAAAGTCTCTGGAAAGAGGTTGGCGTCTATGGCGACCATAGACGCCTGGCGCAGCCAGCGCCGCCGATGGTAGAGATAGCGGGGCGTCACAGCCGCCGTGATGTCCATGTCGGCCACGGACACCGAGAGGTTGCCCTCGTGGTCCAGCACGGCCAGGTAGGCAGCTGTAGCATGTCCGGAATTGACGAGCACGTGATCCACGTTCACGCCACTACTGCGAGCCTGGGCCAACAGATGACGCCCTGCCTCATCATCACCTACGGCCGATAGCAGAGTTGTCTGCAGACCCAAACGGGCCAGATTTTCCGCGATGTTGCGCCCGACGCCGCCAACGCTCACCCGGACGTGCCCGGGAATAGAAGTGCCCGGCTGCAATGGCTCCAGGGCGTGGCCCTTGGTATCCATGGCCGCGGCACCCACCACCACCACTGAAACCGTGTCGTCCAGGTTTGAGCTTATCCCCCCGCGCATGTTCCCCCCTGACTAGTTGTCCATCGTGGTTCTATCGATCGACGATCTGATCCCCTTACTGTACAAAGGTCCACCAATCGCGGACGTCAATAGAGCGAATCCGTCCCCACATGTCGGCCTTGATCGCCCAGCGAGCGACGCTCCCTTTCTCATCCCTCTCGGCAATCTTTTCCTCTTTTTTCCGCTTGCTACTGACCTCTGGCTCTTTACTGTTCTTTTCAGTGGTCTCGGTTATCTCGTACTTTTTTTCCGCCTCTGTCACTTTTCGCCTCAAGCTGACGACAACCCGGATGCCTGCATCATCGGTGCGTTCCACACTCTCTACCGTGGGGGTGTCTTGGAGATCCAGCTGTTCTGTGGCAGACTTGAGCGCGATTTCCAGCAAGCGAGCAGTGTCGGTAAAGATCGGCTGTGGCCTGGTTTTGTCCAACTCGCGGATTTGGGCATTAATCATCATGCCAGTCAGCGCTATGGTTATGAGGACGAAAGAGAGGCTGTAGACCAAAGAGGTCACAAGTTTTTCCACAAAAGCGGGACGGGATGATGGCAAATCCCAAAACTCCATGAGGACGAGCGTTACCAAAGCCATTGCCAGACCGATGATAAAGGTGCCCAGTTCAACGGTTTCGAGCGACAGACCGGGCTTTGCCTTCAATGGCCGGGCCCATTTGGCTATCCGGTAAGCTGGGGCATTGTTTTTCATGATGAGAAATGGCACAACAGAGAGAATGATAGCCAGCAGGCTGCCCACCAAGTGGGGGTGCCGACCGGCGAACCATAGGACAAGCGCCAGAAGGGGTATGATGAGGGGGTAGAAGCGGCTTAGCATGGATTTGATCTTGTCTGCGTCCCTTTCTTGCTCTTCCTTCTTCCGCCAACTATAGATATCCGACTGGCAACGTGGGCAAAGGAGGGTCCGGCCAGACAATGGCCGCAACGCATCCACATCGGCAACTCTTCTCTTGCTGCGACCGAGCAACTCTGACTCGGCATATTGACCATGACAAACCGGGCAAGTGGGCATTGCTATCTCTCCCCTCTGGGATCATTCGGTGGTAAGTCGCCTGTAGACACCTCGTCAGGCTGTATTCAACTTTGACCCGTGGATCTCTTGAGTATGGCAATCGCTTCACCGACGAACTCAACCTCGTCCAGATCGGTGAACTCGAATGGTTCCATCTCGGGGTTTTCTGGCTCAAGGATCCTGACTTTCCCACGTAACCGGTATCTCTTGAGCAGCGCCTTGCGATCTATTCCCCGAATGACCGCAGCGACAACACAACCGGGTTTGGGCACGAACGATATATCCCACGGACGTCGCAGCCAGACATAATCTCCAGAGTGAATGTCCAGCCCCTTCATGCTCTCCCCCTCGACCTCACCGACAAAGTAGCGATAAACCTTCGGATTTAACGTCACTCGATAACTTTGCCCTCGTCCAAGCTCTATTGGTCGAATGGAGTAAAACCCATCATCCAGTGAAACAGACTCAACGCTCGGGTAGGTCCCGATCTCGTCGCCGGCAGGTTCTCCGCGACCAGCAGAGATAGGGTCGGACACAACCGGCGCAAAGCCAAGAAGAAAAGATAAGAAAGGTGCGGATTGTGCGTCCTGTCTCTGATCAGGGTCTTTAGCGGTAGCAGCGCCCCTGGAGGGGCCCGCACTCGGCCCTCCTCGCTGTTGCCCAGGTCCTCCATTCACGCCATTTTCCGGAGGCCGATCTGTGTTGGGAACCGGTCCGTCCCCATTTTGACCCTGTTGGCCATCACTGCCTGGGGCGCTTGGCACATCACCCGGCCCTACCCGAGACAGTTGTTCGACGAGCCACCCCAGCCTTTCACGAATCCTCGCTCGAAACGATACTTGCTTGGATGAAGAAGGAGAGCGCTCAAGGTCGCAGAGGCTGTGATGACAGGCTCTCAGAGCTTTCTCGAGATTGGTTGAAGGATCCAAACTGTCTTCCTGGGCCAGTTGAATGTAGATTTCCACCAGAGTCATTCTGACCACACTGGCGTTGTAGTATCCCCAATCTGAGTCAACGAAATACTGTGCTGATTTCTCCAGGAATTCTATCCCAGTATCATGCTCGTCCTTGGCCCAATGGCCTGCCCCTTGATAAGCATAGAGGATTCCCTCGATGTATGAGTGATTCGCGGGTAGCCCTCCCGAAGTCTGTTGCTCTTGGAGCAGTTCAAAAGCCCACTTGCACGCCTTGCAGGCTACCTGCAGCTTTTCCTTTCTCTGCACTGATTCCACTTGCCTACGGGCCTCTTGCCAGGCCTTTTCAAACTGTTGCAGGCAAGTCTGGGTTGGCGCGTTGACGTGAGCCAGATCGATCACCAGCTCTTGCAGAAGCTGATCTGCCAATGGAAACCCGTCTCGCCGCTGATTCGACATGATTCCCCCCTCTCAGACATATCAGAACGTGTCTACTCTGCCGCTGGCCGGTGTTACTATATCACTGGTCTGTCTCCTCTGGCGTTTCCTCCTCTTTCTCTAGGTTCGAAGCGCGTTGTCGAGCACCGGGAAGCGATGTTCTCCAGGTTGCAGGGCCAATGAGACGCAGTGCCTGTTTGAATTGATCCAGGCTAGTCCGATTTTCAGCTATGGCTTTCAGTATTTCAATAGCCCTTTCTCTTCCTAAAGCCTTGTCTAGAACTCTAGCCATATACTCGAAAAAAAGGGCCTCGGCCTCGGCCTCGGCACGCACCCGAATCCGCCTGGCGTCAGATTCAGCTTGCGCCTTTCTCACAGTAGCCTCACTTTCGTGGTCGGCTGCCTCCAATCTTGCCCGAGCCTCTGTGATGACCTCCCATTTCTTGGCATCCGCCTGAAGCCGAATGGCCTCTTGCTCGCTCCGTGCCTTGGTGATAGCTACTCGGCGCTTAGTTTCAGCTTCTATCAGTGCCTGCCAGCCTCGCCATGGGGTACCCCACCGGCGCAGGAATTCCTGCTGCGCTTCTTCAGGCATCTCGATAGAACCGATGCTCACTCCCGTGATCTGCACTCCCCAATTGTGCCCAGACTTGAGGGCTTCTGGCTTGGCTTGATCAACAATATCCTGGAGTTTGCTCCGCTCCATGCGCACCCGCTCATCTTCATCTACCACAAAGATCTCGTCAAGCCGAAGTTTCCGGATCTCCGCCCCGATTTTGCCACGCCCCGTACCTGTCGACTGCGATTTCCAATCTGCGCCAGAGCCGACGCCATAGATGGCCCGGTAGAGCGTCCACCGGTACACCGGATAGGGACCGGATATAACCCCGGTGAAGCCTTGCGTCTCAAAGTTCCCCTGATCACCCCGGTCTCTGGCGTCCTGCCACCGCTCGATACGAAATGAGGTGGACCCACTGACCGTCAGCGGCACGTTGTCCTTTGTCAGAGCGGTGAGCTCGAATTTTCCCGACTGGGCTCGCAGGTCAACGACCGCCTTGATCGTTTCATTTCTCTGCAGAGCCGCCACGCCGGCTCCCTCAATCCGGCTGATTTTGCCACCCCGCTCCAGCACCACGGCATTGTACGGCTTGACCACGACGATGGCCGGCGCGCCGAACTTGTCCAGTGGGCCTTTGGGATGGGTCTCTTTGATCTCGCCCTCGTCAACAATGACCACGGCTTTGCCCCTGCCCAGCGCCAGGTCGAGCAGCAGTTTCATGGCCAGCTTGAGCTCGAGGTCATACGTCTCGCGCAGGGCGAGCATCCATTCGGCGCTGACCAAGACAATGAGAAACAGCGGCAGGCCAACGAACAGAACGCCGCCCATCAATCCGGCCAAAACCGCAGTTCCGATCTTTGTAGCCGTGTACTCTAGCAGCCACCCGATCAGTGGCAGGCCGTCGATCTGAGCGGCAGTCTCTTCGCCGGTTAGACCGGCGTAGGTCAGTCCGCCAATGAGGAACGACACAGCCAAGAAGAGATAGATGACCGCGTTAAGGCGACGCCTGTTGCCCGAGAAAAAGACGACAAAGAGGAGCCCAAACAGCAAGAAGGCTAAATAACCAACGACGGGACCTCCCAACCAGAGAGCCGGGAGGCCGACACTCAGTGCCACGAGAAGGAAGGTGAGTACTTGTCTGGGTCCTGGACTGTTTCGAGTTTCACTCCCACCATCAGCGCTCAACAGGTCACCTCCTGCGCAACTCACCCCCCCTCATCAAGTAATATTACCACACTTTTACCCAAAAGAAAAGACCGATCAGCAAAGCGCGCCCCGACCACGGACTCATGTCTCAGCCATCATGTTTTACGTTTGAGCGTCCCCGTCCAGCCTGGCTAGCGAGGCGACCATGTCTCCTGCCTGAAGGTCCATCACCTGCTTGCCCCTGGACGCGCGTCCCTGCTCGGGAAAGCTGTCCACACCGGTACGGAGGGCCATCCCCGCGGCGGTGATGAGTGTGACCTCGTCCTTCAGACCGACCACTCGCGCCGCGACAAGGGAGCCGGTTTGCTCCAGGTGCTTCTGGTGAAGCGCGACCATGCCACCCCCGTGACGGCCTTTGGTGGGATACTCGGACAGGGGTGTGCGCTTGCCATAGCCCCTGGCTGTCACCACCAGCATCTGTCCTTCGAGCTTGACGACGTCCATACCGATCACGGCGTCGCCGTCGCCCAGGCGAATGGCCCACACTCCGGCAGCCGCCCGCCCTTGCGGCCGGACCTCTGTCTCGGAGAAACGGATCGCCTTACCTTGCCCCGTGATCAGGATCACTTCCTGGTCGCCAGTCGTCAGTCTCACCCAGCCAAGCTCGTCCTCCCGGGCCAGGTTGATGGCGGCGAGCCCGCTGCGTCGCACACTGACGAACTCGTTCAACGCCACGCGCTTGATGCGGCCCAGCCGGGTGACCATGGTCAGGAATTCAGCTCGCTCAAAGTCGGACACCGGCAACGCCGCGGTGATCCGCTCGCCGTTGGACAGCGCCAGCAGATTGGCCAGCGGGATGCCTCTGGCCTGCCGCTGGGCGTCCGGGATCTGGTACACCCTTTCCTGGAACACCTTGCCCTGATCGCTGAAAAAGAGCACGCTGTCCAGCGAGTTGGCAGCAAAGAGATGTTGCACAGCGTCTTCGTCGCGGGTCATCATGCCGGCCACACCTTTACCGCCCCGCGACTGGGTACGATAGGCCTTGATCGGCGTCCGCTTGATGTAACCCCGGCGGGTGATCGAGATCAATACCGTCTCGTCAGGCACCAAGTCTTCTGCCTCCAACGTCTCCTCACCGCCCACGGTGATGCGGGTACGCCGATCATCGGCATGAGCCTGGCGTAACTTGGCCAGATCCTCCCTGATAAGATGCAGGATCTTAAGCGGATTGGCCAGCAAGTCTTCCAGGTAGGCGATGTTCTGAATGACCTGCGCGTATTCGTCTTCTATCTTTTGCCGTTCCAGCGCAGCCAGGCGGCGCAGTTGCATGTCGAGGATGGCTTGAGCCTGGATCTGGCTCAATTTGAAGCGCTTTATCAGGCGAGCCCGGGCCGCCTCGGCGTCCGGCGACTGGCGAATGGTTTCGATGACCGCATCCAGGTTGGCCAGTGCAGTCAGCAAGCCTTCCAGGATATGTGCCCGGCCACGGGCCCGTTCCAGGTCATGCACCGTGCGACGAGTGATAACCTGGCGGCGGTGTTCGACGTAAACCTGCAAGGCACGCTTGAGTGAAAGCGTCCGGGGTACGCCATCTACCAGGGCCAGAATGTTGACGCCAAAGGTGCTCTGCAGCGGCGTGTGTTTGAACAACTGGTTGAGCACCTTGCTCGGCTGTGCGCCGCGCTTGAGCTCAATGACGATGCTCATGCCTCGCCGGTCTGACTCATCACGCAAGTCCGATATGTCTGTCAGGCGGCCGTCGCGCACCAGGCCGGCGATCCTTTCCAGCAGTCCGGCCTTGTTCACCTGGTACGGCAACTCAGTGACGACGAGGCGGTGCCGGTTGCCGCGCATCTCTTCAATGTGGGTTACGGCCCGCATCACCAACCGCCCGCGCCCGGTGGCATAAGCCTGGCGGATGCCCTCGTCACCCAGGATCAACCCGCCGGTGGGAAAGTCTGGCCCCTTGAGGAATCGCATTAAC
>Ga0180438_10001954_pt1 | contig 34985 bp, 41 predicted proteins | sample SS_ome_12_FD_132455 | JGI IMG/M metagenome (GOLD analysis project Ga0180438, IMG submission 132455) | Hypersaline lake sediment archaeal communities from the Salton Sea, California, USA - SS_3_D_2 metaG | ecosystem: Environmental > Aquatic > Non-marine Saline and Alkaline > Hypersaline >... | reverse complement strand
CGCCGACACCAACGTGCCCTGCGCTCCCTGCGGGGACGACGCCCTGGTTGTCGTAGAGGGTTGGCACGAGGCCTACAGTGATCGGAAAACGGTGGTCGCTGAGGAGGGCCCTATGCCTGTGGCCTTTATGGTCTACGACGACTTTTTCGACTACGCCGGCGGCGTGTACCGCCATACCTGGGGCCAGTACCTGGGTGGCCACTGTGTGGCCCTATTCGGCTACGACGCCGAGGGCTGGCTCTGCAAGAATAGCTGGGGACCAGAGTGGGGTGAGGACGGTTGGTTCCGCATTGGGTTCGGGGAGTGCGGCATGGACAACCTATATCCATTCTGGGCCATCGATGCGGTTTCGTTCCCGGAAGAGCCACCACCGCCGCCGCCAGAGCCCAACGGATGCGCGGATCTTGTGTCCCGGCTGCTCAAGGGGATGTGGCGATGACAACCGCGTTCGTCACCTTTTGCCATCCACCGCGATACGCCTCCAAGCTGCACCAGCCCGGCGTGCTGCGGGCTATGGTGCGCAGCCACCAATGGCTGTTCGATGACGTGGTTGTGATCCACAACCAGTGCAAAGCCGGCGATTACCAACCCTTCGACGTCCCGGTGCGCACCATCGACCTGCCCCGGGAGGAGTTCGATCCTTTGCTCGAGCGGTGGAAGGTGGACCCGGTCAACGAGCACTGTGAGGAGATCACGCACGGGGAAGGAGCCCCACACTGGTGGAAGGTCCACGTGGTGAACCATCTCCGAGGCCTGGAGGCTGTTGACACGGATTACATCGTCTTTGCCGACTGCGACACGCACATGCGCCGGCAGCCAGAGGCGGGCCCGGTGTGGATCCAGGTGGGGATTGCCATTCTCCAGAACAGGCCCGATGTGCTGATCGTGAGCCCGGGAGATGGGGGCCAGGCCGGCGGGTCCTCAGCCGAGGGTGGCCAGTGGTCGGATGGGACCCGGCTGACCCGCAACGTGAGCCAGCAATTGTTCCTGTGCCGGGCCGAGGAGTTCAAGTCCAAGGTGGACTTTGACGCGCCATGGGACCAGGTTCGCAACGCGCCGGGAGGGCCATTCCAGGAGTTTTACTGTCTCCTCGAAGGCCGGCTGTGGCGCCACATGGAGACCACGGGCCAGTGGAGGGCCATCCTACCGGATCACTGGCGGTACTGGCATGACTCGTACTGGGGGAGCGACATAGCATGAAAATCCTCGTCACCGGTGGCTCGGGCCTCCTGGGCCGCTACCTACACCTGACCGAGCCAGAAGGCATGGACGTGGAGTACACGTGGTACTCGACCGACCAGCCATGGTGCGCGCACCGGCTGAACGTGTATCTGCGCCAGGGGGACCGGACCCGGGCTCACGATCAGCACCAGATCGAATACCTCTTTGGCAAGGTGCGGCCCGACGTTGTGATCCACATGGCCGGAGTCGGTAACGTCGACTTTTGCCAGAAGAACTACAGGCTGGCTTGGGACACCAACGTGGAGGGCACCCGCCAACTGATGCGGGTGGCCAACGAGTACGGGGCCCAGGTGCTGCTCACCTCGACCAACGCCGTGTTCTCGGGCGAAGATCCGCCCTATGCCGAGGACGATGAGCGCGAACCGATCAACGCCTATGGAAAGATCCGCAAGGCGGCCGAGGACGTGGTGCTGCGGGAGGGCGGCTGGATCGTGCGCCTATTCCTGCTGTATGGATGGGAGCCGCCAGGTGCCCGGGGTAATTGGGCCTCGGGGGCAGCCAGGGCCCTGCGGGACGGGCACAAGCTCCGAATGGTAAATGATCGCTGGTACATGCCGACCTATGCCGAGGACGCCGCACTGGCGATATGGGCACTGCTCGGCCAGGGACAGGGGGAAGGGCTCAAGGCCCTGCCTCACCGGGTCTATCACGTGGCCGGCGCCGACCGCGTGACACTGTACGACTTTTGCAAAACCGTCGCAGACACATGGATGTTGGACCCGTCCCTGGTCGAGCCGTGCTCGTTCGACGAACTGGAGGGCCTGGCGCCGAGGCCTGTGGACTCCAGCTACAACCTGGAGAGGGCCCAGGAAATAGGCATCGAATGTTTCGGTATCCGGGAGGGGCTGGAATTCATGCACGAATCAGTGGGGTACCAGATCCTGTGACCAAGCCGCCAGATCCCGTGCCCGTGGGGATACGCGCTGACGAGCTCTTGAAAATGCGGGGCCGCAGCGTGGGGTTTGCCGTTAAGGCGCCGGAGTGGGTCAAGTACGGGAAGTCGGCCCAATGGTTCTATGCCGACTGCACAGTGAAGCTGGAGCGGGAAGGTGACGGGCCGTACATAGTGACCGAGGTATTGGAGACGGAGGACGGCGATGAGTGACTACCCGCCAGTAAGCGCCTGTGTATTCATCCGCAACACGTTCGATGGGGCATTCTGCCTCTTCGAGAGCATGGCCTCCATTTTACCATTCGTCTCCGACTTCCTGGTCATGGATCTGGGCTCGACCGACGGCACCCTGCACTACCTGGAGCAGATCGCAGAGCGCAACCCGCGGGTGCGCCTGGTTCATGGCGAGTTCAGCTACCAGGACGCTGGCGTCTTTGCCTCGCTGGCCAACGACCTGATCGGGATGTGCGAGCAGCCAAACGTCTGGTATTACCAATCGGACGAGGTGCCCCACGAGCGCCTGCTCCTTACACTCCGTGAAAGGTTTTTGCAGGGCCAGTTCGATCTACGGATGTGGCGGGTGCAGCTCGGCTACAACTTCCAGGAGCCGCGGTGGCTGCCGCACTTTGTCCACCGGGTAGGCAACCGGGACGATGGCAGTTTCCATTTCGTGGGCGACGGCATGAACACTGACCGCTACCTCGAGCCGCCGATTGCCTCCGACTATGGCGGGGAGTATTTCTCCCAGTGGAGCCAGATGTGGGAGGCCCAGGGGGTCGAGGGCCTGGCTCCGTACATGCACCAGATGCTGCTCGACGTGAGCCTGCTGGGCGGGTTCCGAGACAACGTGCCGGCCCGGCGCCGGATGCACGCCCCGTTCTGGCACGAGGAGCCCGTGATCCCGTACCGGCCTCCAGGCGGCAAGCAGGACCGCCAACTGCCTGAGAGCGAGTGGGTGCGGATTGCCAATGCCGATCAGCGGTGGACCCAGACCAGCACGCCATTCGATATCCCGCATATCATGAAGTTTCACGTGGGCCGCACCAAGTACGATTTCCGGCGGGGGCTGTACGAGGCACTGTGTGCGGACAATACGCTCCCGCTGTTGGGGCTATGAAACAGTACAGGCAGGGCGGTCCAGGAATCTGGATGCAGGTGGCAGCCCGCGAGTATTTCCATTACAGGCTGCGCAACGACTCGCGGCTGGTGCTCTGGCGGTGGCGGCGGATGCTGGAAAAAACGGAGGTGGTATGGCAGAGCAAGTGATCGGAGGGCAACCGCAGCAGACAATGATGGCCAGCGTGATGATGGATGGCACTGGCAGACTTACGGCCACGGTCAATCCCAACCTGGATGAAAAACAGAAGCTCGTGCTGGCCTGCCAGTGTGCGGAGATGTTTGCACGCATCGCTGGCCAACAGGCCATGACCCAGGAGGGGCGGGACAAACCAAAGATCCTGGTGCCCACCATGACCGGGATCAAGCTATAGGAGGCTGACGATGGGATGTTGTGGACAGGCCAAGACCGCACCCAGGGGGATGGGGGTACCGATCCAGTGTCCTGACGGGGAACGATGGGCCACCCCGGACGCCGAGGTCGTAGCCAAGGCCAGGGGCGTGAATCTGTGCGACGTCACCGGGACCGGGCCAAACGGCAAGATCAACCGCGGTGACGTGATGCGGGTGTTGGGGGGACGGTGAGCGAGATCGTTGAGTTTTGTTTCCATCCCAAGTGCCATTATCGGCCAGGGGATCCGCAACCCGCGTGGATATACGATCCGTTCTCCGACGAGGATCTATGGCCTCGCCTATACTGCCCTGCCTGCGGTAAACCCCGCTGGCTGAACATAAAGGCCCGGGACTTTACCGACTTTGGGCTCGTGCTGGACGTTAGCCCCAGAGGCATCTACATCGAACCGGCGGGGCACTTTGTTTCGGATGGGTTCCGCTCCCAGGCCTCAGATGTGGATATTTTCTTGATCGACCGATACGGCAATCCGGTGGCCTGGCTGTGGGATATCCGGGTGTGGGGGGAGAACTCGATGCGCCAGCAGTTTGGGCTGGCGCTGCCAGATGCCTGCACCTTTGGCCCCTTGACCCCGTGTGAGCACATGGTTTGCGCCGTGTGCGGCAACCAGAATTGGGCCGAGGCCCAGCTCACGCCCGTGGCCACCAGGCCGGGGGACATCGTCTGGGTCTGCCGGCACGGACATTTTCAAGGGGAAAACGTCGACCCCTACACAGGAATGGTGTGGCACATGACCGGACCCAAGACGCTGGAGGTTCTGGAGTGGGTGCCAGAGTTGGTGGTGCCCAAGCTGCACGACCGCTGGTGGGGGCCTTGGAGGTTGAGCTGTGAGACTTGAGATTGGGCACGGTAGATCGTCGATTGCGTCCCTTACCCTGCATCACACCGATTGCGTCAGCGTAAGGCTGAATTATGATGAGGTATGGCTACCGGTCATGCTGGGTGTGCGCACATTGGGGAACGGGGGGCAGGCATTGAAAATCGAGGCCGATGGACGCGAGCTGTACCGGGGCACGGATGGCGCGTTCTATGTCATCAAGGCGATGCAAGCCGACCAGATCACCTGGGGCGATTTGACCCTCACCCGGGTGGCGCCGTCGAGGTGCGAGGAGGACCTGTGAATTTTGACCTGTTGGACGTCAAGAATCTGGTGACCACCTTCGACCCCGAGCGGCCGACAGGCGATCCGTTCCTGGATGCCCGCTTCGAGGCCCACCGGGCCAAGTTTGGGCACGGGATGCCCTACTGGCGCCTGTTTTACCATTTGACCAAGCAGCTCAAGCCGGCCTTCTCGGTCGAGCTCGGTGCCTGGCAGGCCACCAATGCAGCGCACATGGCTGCCGGCTACCAGTACGGCGATGTGGTCACCATCGACCACCACACCGATCCCGGCGACGAGGAGAACAAGCGCCTGGCAGAGGAGGCCGCAGGCCGCTACGACAACCTGCATTACCTCCAGGGCTGGACCTGGGACCGGGTCCAGAACGTGGCAGCCTACGCCATGGGTATCGATATCCTCTTCATCGACTCCTGGCACCACTACGACAAGGCCATGCGGGACTGGGGCGACTATCAGGCCCTGCTCAGCCCTGTGGCCCTGGTGATATGCGACGACATTCTCAACGTGGAGCCGACCCTGCACCGGATGGTCGAGTTCTGGGAGGAGGTCTCGGCGCCTTACGAGTCATTCCTCATCAAGGACGACGCGATCCACCACGGCTATCCGATGGGGCTCATGAGGTTTACGCGCTAACCGATCAGCCCCTGATCGAGGCGCGGGCGTGCCCGGGAGAAACCGATGCTGAACTTTGCCACAATTGAGCAGTTGGTGCAACAGAGCAAGAGGCCCCTACGTGACGGGACGCTCGAGCGCCTGGCTGCAGGGGAGCCGTATCGCCGGTTCCTGTACTGGTTCGTCAGGGAACAGAAGCCCGAGGTTGCCCTGGAGCTGGGCATCGACAACGGAAACACCTCGGCGCTCATGGCGGCGGGTCACCTGGGCACCCTAGTCATTGGCGTGGATCACAGGGGATTGTCAAAGACCGCGCCGGCCTTCCGCTACTCCAACTTCCAGTTGCTGTTTTGTGACAGTCTGGGGGCCGTGCCGGCAGTGAAGGAGCGAATCGGGAGGCGCAAGCTGGGCCTGGTCTTTCAGGACAGCAGCCACCACGCGGAGCCCAGCCGGCTGGAATGGCAGTATTACCAACCGCTCTTGGCCCAGCACTTTTGTTGGGTGTGCGACGACATCCTGCCTGTATTCCGGATGCCCGACGAGCCAAGGAGCATGGTCGACTACTTTGACGCGCTGCCAGGCCGCAAGCGCCTGTTTACCGGCCTGCACATGGGTTCGATGATCGGGGTTGTGCTGCCTGACAGGGAGGTCCCATGATCGAGGACTTGACATACCTGGCCACATTGGTCCAACACGCCATAGAGCACGAGCCACCGGCCGAGTTGGTGCAATACTGCACCGAGCTTTACTACCGGCCCTATTACAACCTGCTCCGCCTGCTGGCCATGCATTCGGATCATGGCGTCTGTGTCGAGTTGGGGGTAGAGTCGGGGCGCGGATCCTTTGCGCTGTGCCTCGGTGGGGGCATTGTGTACGGCATGGACCACACGCGCCGGGGGGAACTGGCGGTTCTCCGGGACCGGTTCGGGGGACATTTCCATTTCGTCGAGCAGCCCAGCCTGCCCTTGCCCAGGGCTATCCTGGCCCAGGATCGGCAGATCTCGGTGCTCCACGTCGACACCGAGCACTCGTATGCCCAGGCCCGGGAGGAGTTCAACGCCTATCAGCCGCTGCTGGCCACGCCGGCTGTGGTCTGCTTCGACGATACCCACGCCCAGGAGTCGGCGGTGGGGCACTTTGTGGCCACGCTGCGCTGGCCGACGATTTTTGACGATCGCCTGCACGAGTGCGGGTATGCGGCGATGTTGTACACGGGGGATGGGGGATGATTTCCATTCTACTACTTGTATGGGGCGACTATGGCTGGCTCGTGGAGCCCTGGAAGGCCTCCTGGCGGCGATTTTGGCCCGAGATGCCCGAGGTGCGGGTCACTGACTGGCCACCTCAACGGATGCGTCACCCCAGCAACTTCAGCCGGCTACTACGGGAGGAGCTGGTCTCGATGTATCACCCTGTTGTACTCCTGTCCCCGGTCGACACATTTCCCATCGGGGATCTGGTCGTGACCACGCGGGAGATGGAAGAGTGCGCGAACTTTATCGTCCATGCCGCCAACGTGGTGCGCTTCGGCATTGCACACGAGGATGCACTGGCGGCACACGGCGAACGCCTGGTGACAGGCATGAAAGTCCACCGCTGCCCAGAATGGGAGCACTGCTCGGGATCCGGGGGCCTGCTTATGGATGCGGCCCTGTGGAACCGGGCCCACCTGGCCAGCGTGCTGCAGGATGGCTGGAGCATCTCCCAGGTCGAGGCGGAGGGCGGCGAATGGATGCACAGCCGCCGGCCCGATCTGATCTCGGTAGGCCTGGTGCCCGGGTTGTTTCACACTGCCAAGCTGGTCGATCAGTACCGTCCGCGTGCCGTGCGGGGACTTGGGCGCCTGGATCCCAGGGACGCTCATGCCGTGCGTGAGGCGATGCCGGGGACATGGGAGGAGCTGCCATGAGCCCACTTATACCCGTAGTCGAGGCCGTGCCCTGGATCCCACATATGGCCCGCAAGTGGATGGAGCGCATCCTGCAGCCAGACTTCAAGTGCTTTGAATGGGGGAGTGGGGGCAGTACCATATGGCTGGGCGACCGCTGCGAGTCCATCGTTTCTGTAGAACACGACTCCAAGTGGGCGCTAGACATACACCGGATCCTGCCCAGGGGCACCTACCTGCTGATCCCGCCCGAGCCGCCCGAGCTTGGAAATGACAAGGCCAATCCGAACCACTACCGGGCCGGCCCGGTGAGCGGGGTGAACTTCAAAGCCTATGCCACCAGCATCGTGGGCAGAGGCCCCTTCGACCTAGTCATGGTGGACGGCAGGGCGCGGGCCTCGTGCATCATGCACGCCGTGCCCGAGATCAGGCCAGGGGGCTGGCTAGTGCTGGATAATGCCGAGCGCGATTACTACCTGGAACAAACCGCCGAGTTGCTCCAGGGATGGGAGAGCGTGCGATTCTATGGCCACGGGCCCTATATCGACTGGCCCTGGCAGTGTGCATTCTGGAGAAAACCGTATGAATGAGGGACAGTTCCGGGCGCTTGCCCAGCAGGCCATGTCCATGAGACCGTATCCCGATCCCAGGTTCCCGCCGAGCCGCTACTACCGGTTCCTGCGGGTGCTGGCCCAGAATATGCAGCCCAGCTTGTCTGTGGAGCTGGGCCTGTGTGGGGGAGGGGGATCCTTCCACCTGGCCATGGGGTGGAGTGGGGGCACTGTGATCGGGGTGGAAAGCCACGCTGGCGATACCCAGCAGCAGGAGAACTGGCGCTTTATCAAACGCCTGCGGCCCAACTTTGTGCTGTGGCCCGGGGACAGTGTCGAGAGCGCGCCAGAGATTGCCAAGCGGTGGGGGATGGTCGACATCCTATTCATCGACACGGTCCACACCTACAAGCAGACGGTGGCCGAGTGGGAGGCCTGGGAGCCATTCCTCTCCGAGCGGGCGGTGGTGTGTTTCGACGACCTGCTCCGACCCGGGATGCAGGAGGCCTGGGACGAGGTTCCCTGGCCCAACAAGGTGCGGATGGACGAGCTGCACGACGGGGCCGAGAATGGCGGCGGGTTTGGGGTGGTGTGGAGGTGATATACCTCTGGCCACAGGCATCGAGTATGGCAGGGATGCCTGACAGCTTCGGTGTCATGGCCACACCTGCCCATAATATGGTTGCGTGGGGAATACAAGAAGGCAGACCGTTTGCAGTGGACAATGAGAACTATACCAGAGGCTTTGACGAGGATCGGTTTTTCAAGTATTTGGAGACGCTAAGGCCATGGAAGGCGCAGTGTCTATTCATCTCGGTTCCCGACGTTGTAGGCAATGCAAGTAAGACAATAGAGATGTGGAAACGCTGGTCCGATTATGGGCCATTTCGGGAGTGGCCATTGGCCTTTGTAGCTCAAGACGGCTTGAAATATGATGACGAAGAACAGCATTTCTATGTTGGGTCCGATCTGGACATTTCCGATTACTGTTACAGAGTTCCATACGGAACGGATCCAGAATGCTATGACCTGCGGGACGAATGGCGGCAGTATGTCGAGGCAGACGAGTTCAACTGGCTATTTGTCGGGGGCGCAAAAAAGACGCGCTGGAAACTTTCTCCCATGGCAGATGATTGCATCCGAGGTGCAAAGGCGTGTGGGAAGCGGGTTCACGTAGGCCGAGTCAATAGCATCAAGCGAATGGCTCACTTCAAAGTCATGGAGGTAGATAGTGTCGATGGAACATTTCCAATCTATGAGCCAGACACGGCTAAGGTTCGTCTTGCAAAGGGCCTGGCGCAGCCTCGGCTCTTCAGTTTATTATATCAGCGCCTATCTGATCGCCATCATAGCAGCTAATTTGTTGGTGGTGCGCTTCGGCCCATCGGTCGCGGTGTTGAACGCTTTCCTGTTCATTGGCCTGGATCTGACCGCCCGTGACCACTTGCACGAGGTATGGCACCATCGTGGCTTGGTTTGGAAGATGACAGCCTTAATTGCCACAGGGTCGGTGTTGTCATGGTTACTCAATCGCAACGCGGGGCAAATTGCTTTAGCTTCGTTCGCCGCATTCGCCTGCGCCGGGATTGCCGACGCACTGGCCTATCATCTAGTGTATCGGATACCGCGCCTGGCCAAGGTCAACGCGAGTAATGTCGCAGGGGCCGTGGTAGACAGCGGGATATTTGTCCTACTCGCTTTTGGATTACCATTTCTGTGGCCAATCGCGCTTGGGCAATTGGGTGCTAAGATCGGCGGTGGGTTCGTTTGGTCACTGGTGTTACATTTCCTAGAAAGGAGAATAGCGATGTATCAGGTAGTGGACAATAACTCCGGAGAAGTAGTGCAAGAGGTTCGTGGCAAGAGGCAGGCTATAAACATTGCTCATTCCAAGGGGCGTGGGCCATTGGGTGTTAGAGCATATGTCACAAAGGGAGGGCGGTCAGTGTGGCCCAAAAGCAGCGCGCCATCCCGCAAGAGGGGACAATCCGATTCCGAGTGGGAGAGTGATATCGAAAAATGGTTCCGGTCGTTGAAGTAGGATGCGCCCTAAACTGCGGTTCCTGCGCTCCTTGCTGGCCCACAAGTGGTACGTGCTCGTGGCCGGCCGCAAGCTGCGCGTCCCGTTGGGGCGACTGCTCGTCCATGACCTGAGCAAGTTCAGCCCGTCCGAGTTTGGGCGGTACGCCCTGTGGCACCACGGGCCCGAGGACCAGCGCGACAAGTGGGAGTGGGTGGCGGCCTGGCAGCATCACCTGCACCGAAATAACCACCATCCCGAGCACTGGCTGGTCTCCTGGCACGGCAACCCTGACTTTTACCAAATGAGCCAGGTGGGCGAGACCGTGGCAGAGCGGATCCTGGTGCTGCCCATGCCCGAGGTCTGTGTCCGGGAGATGATAGCCGACTGGCACGCGGCCAGCAAGGCCTACACCGGGAGTTGGGACATCGGGCGCTGGTTGACAGTCTATTTGCCCGAGATGCGACTCACCGGGGAGACGGTCCATCTGGTCGATTCGATAGTGCGGGATGAGCTGGGCTATGTTCACCGGGATCCTTATCGGGTAAGCTACACTGCAGGATCAAAGTTCGTGTGGAGGTGACAATGGGCAAGCCAGACCTTGATTTTGAGATCTCGGCTACGTTGATGAGCGAAGGGCGGATCTTTGCTGGGGGCCCTCGACAAATCCTGGTGACGAGCGACCATTTCAACTGGTATGGTTGGTTCTGCCCGTTAGATGAAGTCGTAGGTTTACACGTCGACGGGGGCCTGTTGGCGGTGATCGGGAATGGCCAACTTGCCGTGACGATGCTCAAGCACCAAGGAACTGTGTGGCAGGTGGTTGATCTTGCCGATGAGCCTACGTGTATCCATATCGTGGTTGGAAATGTTATACTTGTCGGCACGCGGAGCGGCAGGTTGTTTGAGATCAAGATCAAGAGGCCTACAGGCATTTGGGAGCGGCTGGGGCTGACCAAGTCCTCGCCGCTGATTGAGTCGGCTACCGAGATTGTAACCGAGATCGATCCTGGAGGGTTTGAACATATCGAGTGGGCAGGAGGGAACTGATGGACATCATCGTACTGGGCACGCACGAGTACCAATGGGCCCTGTGGCCCTTTGCCGAGCTTTTCCAAAAGCACTGGGGCGACGACCCCGTCACCTACGTGGGCGACCACCTCGACGGGCCGCTACCCGACAACCTGGAGTTCGTCCAGGTCCCGGCTTACAGCGAGGGCGTTTGGAACTGGCAGCACTGGTTCGGCGCCGGCCTGATGAGCATCCTTGAAAATGTGGGGACAGATCCCGTGGTTGCCCTCTTCCTGCCTGACCACTGGCTGTGCCAGAGGGTCAACCGTCGGCACCTCCAGGGCCTGGAGGCCTACGTTTTGCGGCATCCGACTCTACGCGCCAACCTGGCAGCCGGTACCTGCCTCGAGGGCCACGGCGAGGTCCTGCGTCAGTGGTATGGCATGGAGATCGTCTCGGTTCCGCCCTGGGACATCCATTGTGGCCAGTCGGGAGGCCTCACCTTCGCGCCGGCTCTGTGGGACCGGGAGCACCTCCTTAAGATCCTGGAGCCCGGGTGGTCGCTGTGGGGCGCGGAGCAGGTGGGCACTCAGCGGTTTGCCGAGAGGGGTATCCCCGGGGTCGGCAAGTACCCCGACGTGCGCTCCATTGGCACCAGGCCGGCGATTCTCAAACGGGCCCACGGGATGTACCACGGGCAGCCGAGGACCGTGTTTGTGGAGGACTTGGAGCCCGAGGACCAGGAGATCGTGCGGCGGTATCTGCCCAGATTCTGGAAACTGGTGTTCTAAGATGCCCAGAGACGTAACCGGCGACATGACCTATGACCTGCCCCTTGACAACTGGCTGAGACGCGAGGAGCTCATTGTCAACGTGGCCCTGACCGGCTGCGTTCATAGCAAGGAGCAGAACCCGGCATTGCCGGTGACCCCAGAGGAGATCGCGGCCGATGCCCGGCGCTGCGCGGACCAGGGCGCCAGCATCTTTCACGTCCACGCCCGAGACAAAGAGGGCCGGCCCACGATGGATTACCAACCCGTCCAGGAGGCTGTGGACGGCGTGCGGGAGGCCGTGCCGGGGGCCATTGTGTGCGTATCCTGCTCGGGCCGGCATGACTACGAGCTCATAGGGCGCACCCCGGGCCTGTACCTGGAGAAAAACGCCGAAATGGCCAGCCTTACCCTGGGCAGCTACAACTCGTTTGCGAACGTGATTGTCAATCCGCCGGACGTAATCTGGAGCCTGGCTATCCTCATGCAGGTGCGGGGCATCATGCCCGAGCTGGAGTGCTTTGAGATAGGCCATATTGGCCATGCCCATTATCTGATCTCGGAGGGCGTGCTGCAACCGCCCTACTGGTTCAACCTATTCCTGGGCAACCACGGGACCATGCCGGCCATGCGCTGGGGACTGATCAACATGCGGGGCTTGCTCCCCGGCCTTTCTATCTGGGCCGGGACCGGCATTGGCCGCCACCAGTACCAGGTGAACCAGTGGGCCGTGAACCTCGGGGGCCAGGTGCGGGTCGGGATGGAGGACAGCTTGTGGATGGATTCTCAAAAAGAGGATCCCGCCACCAACCCGCGGCAAGTGGAGCGGATCGTGGCCTACGCCAAGGGCAAGGGGCGAGAGCCGGTCAGTATAGAGAGGGCCAGGGAGATTCTGGGGATGGAGGCGGTGTGAAGAAGAATCGGGTCGGCATACCAATCGACGAGGAGCGGATGGCGTGGTTTACGCCACGGGAGAACATCACCGCCTACCAACTGGCCCGGATTGCGGAGGTGATGTGGATGGCATCACTTAGCGGCGAGGATGCAGCGACTGCCTTTTCGCTACTGCCGCCGGGTTGTCTGACGCACTTTGACTACACAGGATCTGACATTGCCGAGGAGGCACTATGAGCCGTTTCACCGTGAGCCTGGCGGATATGAAGCAATACGACGACATCAACTGCATATTGCCACCCAGGAACTTGCTGATCCTGGGAGCCGGAAGTTATGCCCAGGTAGTGTCAGAGATGGCTGGGGAGACAGGTTATGACGTTATCGGGTTTGCGGTGAATGTAGAGCCCAAGCCAGAGCCCACCGAGGTCCTGGATGCGCGGCCAGTGTGGTGGCTGGAGGATGTGGGAGAGTTCTGCCGGGTGTGCCGGGCAGTGGCAGCCATTATCTCGCCGGCGAGGAAGGGTATTATCAACCAGGCCAGTGAGTGCGGATTCGCCTTCGCCAAGATCATCCATCCCTCGGCGGCGGTCGCACCCTCGGCCTTTGTGGATCACGGCTCGATCATCGGGCGCCAGGTGGCCATCAGCTACAAGGCCAGCATCCGCAGCCATGTGGTCGTCAACCGGGGCGCAACCATCGGCCACCACTGCAAAGTCCACAGTTTTTCAACCATTGGGCCCGGGGCCAATCTCGCCGGCAAAGTCGAGGTGGGCGCGGGAGCCTTCATCGGCATGGGGGCCAACGTGCTCGAGGGCCGCAGGATCGGGGATGGGGCCATTGTGGGCGCCGGGGCGCTGGTGACCAAGGATGTGGCTGCAGGGACAAAGGTGATAGGCATCCCAGCCAGGGAGGTAGTGTGGTAGCATGAGCCTACTAACCGAGGTGAGGGCGTTCATGGCGCAGCTTTTGGCCATGAATCGCAAGCTGGACCAGATCATCGACCTCTTGAAAATGCTTGTCGAGATGCAGGCCAAGGAGCAGGACGATGATGAAGCTGAATGAGGCCCAGTGCCCAGACGGCGGGATCCTACGGGAGTGCTATAAGGATCCTGGATGGGGCCAGGTCAACCTGCGCACCATCCCGGCCGGCAAGAGCAAGCCGGGGCACGTCCACCACCGGAGACGCGAGACCTGGGTCCTGGTACGCGGCGAGGATGTGTGGGTGACCACCGGGAGCGGCGACTCGTCCAAGACGTCCCCACTACGCTTGTGGTGCCCCACGATCATGGCCCCAGGGACCGGGCACGCGGTCGATAACCGGGGCAGTGACGACGCTGTGCTCCTGTTCTGGATGGACGAGATCTATGACCCCGAGGACCCGGACAAGGAGCCCTGGGAGCCGGCGTGAGTGCAATTTGTACAAAAACCCTGGAGGTTTTGCACAAGTCCCCAGGGATCGGAACAGGTGTGGGATATTGCGGGTTTCTTGCGGGATATTTGCGGGATAACGGCGAGAGGATAACATAACATGGATGTGAGCATTGTAAGCGGGACCTACAACCGGATCAACTACTTGAAAAAGATGGTCGACAGCGCCAGGCGCTCAGTGCAGGTCGACACCCTCCAGGGCGTGGCGGTCTATGGCCTAGAATTCGAGTTCGTGCTCGTCGATGGTGGCAGCACCGATGGTACCATCGAGTGGTGCAAACAGCAGCCCGACGTGGTCCTGATCGAGCACGGGCAGCTCAAAGGGGCCTGCAAGGCCTTCAACGACGGCGCCTATGCTGCCCACGGGGCCTATGTCATCATGGCCAATGACGACATCGAGTTCATCGGGGACAGCATCCTGCGGGCCTGGATTTTCATGCAGCAGCATCCAGACGTGGGCGCCGGCTGCTTCTACCAGGATCGCAACCGCCAGGACGCCGCCGAGCACGTCAAGTGGCACGTGGAGTCGATGCCTGTCATCGTCAACGGCCGGCAGGCCTCGCTGCCCTATGCCCAGGTCGGGATATTTCCAAAGGCGGTGGGGGATCGGGTGGGGTGGTGGGGTGAGTACCTGCACACCTATGGTGGAGACAACGAGCTCTCGTCCCAGATTTACGCCGCGGGCTTCAAGATTGTGCCCCTGGAAGGCTGCAAGATCCACGACTCGGAGCCCCAGGATGCCCTGCGTAAACTGAACAACATCGACGGGGCCAAGGATCCCCGGGCCGTGCGGGGCCATCACCCTGACTCCTGGGCGTGGGGGGAGCGGTGGCGCAAGAAGGGCACGCGCCTGGTCGGCGCCGTGGTCCGTGACAACCCCACCTTTGTGGTGAATACGGCGGTCAAGGAGCGGATCGTCTACCTGCCCATCTATGAGCGGGGGTGGGCGGTGCAGAAGGAGCAGAAGCGAGGCCTGCGGGAGGCCCTGGCCCGGGTGAGCGTGGTGGCCGAGTATGACTATGTGACCCGCCATGCCCAAGCCGGCAAGGACCAGATGATGGACGAATTGTCCAGCATCTGCCACCAGATGGCGCCCACGTTGGTGCTGTGCCAGTGCCATGGGCCCGATCCCATCGGCCCTGCCGAGGTGGGCCGACTGCGTAACGCGGCACCCGAGGCCCGGTTTGTCAATTGGAACGGCGATTACTGGCCCGACAACCTGATCTCCGAGGGAGGTATGGCCCTGGCCCGGGCCTTTGACCTGCAGCTCACGGTCAACCGGTCGGTGCTCGAGGACTACCAGGGCCGCGGGATCGAGGCGGCATACTGGCAGATTGGATGGGAGCCGGACGGCCTGTGCGGAGAAGGGCCCAATGCGCCACAGGTGGATCTCGTGTTCCTGGGCAACGGTTACAGCCCCGAGCGGGGGCAGTTCGTGCACCGGCTGCGCAACCTGGCAGGATTGTCATTCGAGCTCTGGGGCAACGGCTGGCCCGACGGATGGGCAGTGGGCCAATGCGTCTACGACTTCAAGACTGCCTGCGTGGCCTACCGCAAGGCCAAGTTCTCCCTGGGTGACAGCCAGTGGCCGGACTCGGGGTTCGTTTCCAATCGCGTCATGCAGGCGCTGGCTGCAGGGGGCTCGGCCTTGTGCCACCAGTGGTTCCGGGGCATGGAGGATCTGGGCCTCGAGGACGGCAAGACCTGCATCATATGGCGGGACTTTGGGGAATTGGTCGAGAAGTTGAACTACTACCTGGACCACGAGCAGGAGCGGGTGGCGATCGCGGTCGCCGGCCAAAAGCTGGCCCTGGAGCGCCATAGCTTCGATGCCCGGGTGCGGGAGCTCGTCGATCTGTTGAAAAACGGGGCGGTGGTCAGCAGCGGGCTGGAGGACTGGCGGTAGCCCCATTGACAGCAGGGCCCTGTCGTGCTATAATGTGAGGGATGCGGAGGTCGCGCACAGGAGGGGGTCCGCAAGGACCTGCGTGACCTGGTGTAGGGCTACATAGTCCGGGAGCCGGGGAAACGGGGAGGGTAATCCGGCCCGCAGAGTAGAATAACAGGCTATCCAATGATACGCCGCCTGAACACTGGACGCGCACAGCGCCGTCTGGGGCAGGCGGCGTGTTTCTATTTCTGGACAGGATTACCAATCCAACAGGAGGGACGGACAATGCCTAGAGTGGCAGTCATAACCGCAGCACGCATCGACACAGCCAGCAAGGACACCTGGCTCAACGAGGCCATAGCATCAGTGCAGAGCCAGGCCTTCGGAGATTGGGAGATGATCATCGTGGACGATGCCTCCCCCGTCCCCGTGCAACCATCGGCGGATCCCCGGGTGCGGGTAGTGCGCGCCTCACACCAGCAAGGGCCGGCCATGTGCCGCAACACGGCGGTGGGCCTGGCCCGGGCAGGGGCGATAGTACCACTGGATGCCGACGACAAACTGGCCTCGCCCCAGGTCCTGGGCACTATGCTGGAGCAACTGGAGGCCAATCCCAGATCCATCATCTACGGCGATATGCAGTACCTGGAGCCCGGTGGGCTGGGCAAGGTGCTAAAGTTCCCCGAGTACGACTTTGCCAAGGTCCTGGACCCCAAAGGCGTGATCCCGGTCACGGCCATGCACTCCAAGGAATGTTGGGACGCCGCGGGGGGCTGGAAGCCCGAGCTGGAGCACGGCCTGGAGGACGTGGAATACTGGATCGCCGCCGGGGCAGCCGGGTTCTGCGGCTTGAAAATCGATATGCTGACCCTGATCTACCGCCGGCACACCGAGAGCCGGACGCGCCAGATGCGTGCCGGGCGCCTCGAGGGCCAGGCCAGAAATCTGATCCGAGAGATGCACAAAGATCTATACGATGGGAGGTTACCGATGGGATGCTGTGGAGGAACGAGATCCAAGAAACTGCCAACGACACCGCCGAGGGTTTCACCGAGGGCGGTATTGCCGTCTACAGACGATATGAGAAGCCAGGACAACGTGATCTGGGTGCGCTACAACGGGCGCCGGCAGGCCGAGTTCGGTATGCGTGGGCCGGCCACGGGCGTAATGTACAAGGTCAACGGCCTGGGTGCCGAATTTCCAATCTACGCCGTGGACGCCAGTATCTTCCGGCGAAGCAACCGGGGCCGTGACTTTTCGGTGGGCATTGCACCACCGGCCCCAGAGCCCGAGCCGCAGCCAGAGCCCGAGCCGCAGCCAGAGTTTCGGGCGCCAGCACCGCGGATGGCCCAGATCAACGAGTTGGACGCGGTGGCCAGGGGGGAGGCAGGACTTGCATTCACGCCGGCACCTGCCCCCAGTACGGAGCAGGCGGCGACCCCGCGTCCGGCTGCCGTGCAGCCGCCTCCTCCCCTGGTTCCATCGGGCCCAGTTGGGCCACCACGATTACCAACTGCCGAGGAATTGGGTGAGATCGAGACCGGTGGTGCCCCTGCCGAGCTGACCGATCTCGACCAAGCCATCGTCAAGGAGCAGGCCAAGAGCCACCCACTCAGAGCCCTGAACCTGGGTCGGTTTGAGGCAGTGCTCGAGTCTGAGGGGTGGACGATCCCGGGCCTGGCAGCGGCGAATCCTGCAGAGCTCACACCCTACCCGGGCATCGGGCAGGTGACGGCCGAGAACATTGTCAAGGCGGCCAAGGAACACGTGACGGGGTAACATGGCCAAGATTATCCAGATAGCCCTGTCGACCTGGGCCCTGGTCTGGGGACTCTCCTTCTGGAGCAGAACCGAGGGCCTGCGAAACAGGCTGGGCATCTTTGTCGAGGAGCCGGGGCCAGGCCAGAGTGGGGAGGTGAACCGCTGGGACTATGGCGGTTTGGGGGCGTGGGTGAACTGCCCCCAGTGCCTCACCTTCCTGGTCGTGGTGCTGGCCGCGTGGTTGGCGCGGGTATTTCCATTCCTGTCCGAGGCGCTGGCTGCCCTGGGCCTGGCCCACCTCGTAGTACGCTGGTGGGAAGGGGCCCGGACCAAGGCCAGGTGGTGGGAGTAGAGCCTGACCGTTGACAGATCTTGTCTGACGTGATATAATAGCGTCAGTACCTACACAACCGAACCCCGCCCTCGGGCGGGCATAGGCTATCTAACGATACGCCGCCTATTGGATCCGGTGCATGGGATGCCGCCGGGACAGGGCGGCGTTTTTCATTTTCCGGATCACGGCCCGGAAACATACTCCCCCAGGGGAGGGACCGACGTGGCATATGCACGGGGCCTGCGGCCAACACAGCTACCGCCAGCCCGATACGCAGAGATCATGAGAATATCCGCACCCCACTTCCACCAGATGCGGGGCGCCACAGCCCCGGCGACCGGTGGCTGTGACATCGTCTGGGACCAGGACGACCGCGAGGCCCTGCAGCGCACCATGCTCATTGCCGAGAGGATGATCCGCGACCAGCTCGGATTCTACATGGTGCCCACGTTCATCGTAGACGAGCGCATCCACCTCGGCCTGGATGGCTGCCGATGCGACTGGCAGAACGCCGAGAGCGAGACCAAATGGAAATACGTGACCGCCTGGGGCACCGAGACCCTCACTCTGCTTGAGGAGGACGTACTCATCGACTGGCAGGACTGGGACGACGATCCCTTCCCCAACGAGGAGGTGGGGCTCCTGGGCGCCGGCGGCATGTATTGCAGCCTGGAAGCCTGTGACGACGAGTGCGACGTGGCGGTCTTTTTCCGAACCGAGGACGGGGCCCCAAGCGCGGCCCATCCCTACTTTGAGATCAGGCCTCACCGGGTGATCATCGACTCCGACGCCGGCACCATGGAGGTCATTCTCCAGTCAGCCCAGCTCATCCAACCCCTGTTGTGGAACCTGACCAAGCGCGATTGTGCCCGCAGCGACGATGAGGACGCCTGGATCTATGCCTTTGCCCCCGAGAACCTGGTGCAGCGGGTAGACGTCTATTGCCGCGGAATCGACTATGACACCCCGGTGACCCTGTATTGGGACGGGAGTTGCGCCTGCACCTCGCCCTGCGCGCACCAGAGCCAGTCGGCCTGTGCCTATACTACTGACTGGGAGGAGGGCTTTTTCTGTGGGAGGCCGGCCACCTGGAACGGCACGGCCCACGTTTACCAAGCCGCACTATACACCACGCCTCCGGAGTCGCTGAAGGTGAGCTACCGGGCCGGATACCCGCTGGACGAGTACCGGTGTACGATGGATCCCCGGCTTGAGCGGGCGATCGTGAAGCTGACCAATGTTCTATTGCCAGAGCCCCCGTGTGGGTTCTGTGACGTGTCAGAGCGGATGTGGAAGCAGGATCGGCAACCGATAGATCCTCTCACGCCCGAGGCCGCGAGTATGCCGTGGGACCTGTACAGCCGGGGGGCGCTGGATGCCTGGCGGATTGTCAAGCTGCTGGCCCATGGCCGCGGCGGGAAGTTGGGCAGGTAAGATGAACCTATCATCGGCAAATGCTAGGGCAGATAGCTGATGCCGAGAGCATGGTTGCGTAGTGTACGGGCGGACTGGCGGAAGGTCGGCTTGATGAACCTGGACAGCATCGTGCGCCAGGAGATCGAAAAGGCCATGGACAGCCAGGTCAAGCCCAGCCTCGTGAGGAGTCACGAGAAGATCGTGGAGGACTGGGAGCACAAGCCAGGGTTTGCAGCCCGGAAGTACATCGAGCCCAAGCGGATACGGGTAGCCGTATTTCCAACCGGAGAGCACAAGAAGATCTGGTACTATGTGGATCGAGGCACGAGGCCCCACAAGATGCCAGCGGTCTCCGGGAAACTGATGGTCTTTCGGGCGGGGGGTACCTATGTCCCCAAAACCATGGCCAAGCCGGCACGCACCGTCTCGGGTGGCGGGCGTGTCGAGGGTGGCGAGAAGGTCTTTACCTACAAGCGCAAGGAGTTCGTACATCCGGGGAATGAGGGCAGACAATTCTCGGAGACGATAGCGCGGGACCTCAAGCCGGATTTTCAAATATGGATCAATAACGCCTTCCGCAGAGCAGCGCGGCGGGTGAACAGCCAGCAGTAGGAGGCAGTATCATGGCAATCGACGAAACCCTTGTTCTGAAGGGCGAGGGAAATGTTGACGTGCAAATTGGGGGTCCTGGCAACGCATGGCAGTACCTGAGTGCCTGCGCCAGCATGGGTGGCGCCTCCATCCCGAAGGGCGGGACGGAAGTTCGCTATTGCCAGGACGTGACCCAATCGGGCAAGTTCGTCATTTCCAATACGATCAAGACGGCGGCCGATCCGCCCAACGGCAACATGGTGACCAAATTGGGCCAGATCGACTATCTCGACGGCCTGGAGTGCGAATTCGGCATCCGGGCCCGATACTCCAAGTGTGGTGCTCGTGAGGACGTGCAGGCCTACGACCCGCTCATGCTCACCTTCTCCGGGGTCAACCTCGAATCCGAGGACTATGATGACCTGGTCATCAGTGACCCCAGCAACGAGGACGAGATCATGGTCACCACACCATGGACGGCGACCTATGCCTATCGCATCGTGAAGGTTCTGGGGGCCCGCCTGGGCTCCGCTGACGACCTGGGCGACCAGCCCATCAACTCCTGGGCCATCTGCGACACGGCCCAGTGTGCCGGGTACTGCGGCACCCGCAAGGACGGGTGCAGCCTGTACTACGGCGTGACCGACCTGGACGCCAGCCCCTACGGCTGGCCGAATCTGATCACGGGCATCAAGGACGTGTTTGCCGGCACTACCACCTGGTACACGCGGCCCATCATCGGGGTAAACGGCGACGTCGAGGGCTTGGCCTGCGCTGGTGACCGCGTCATCGTATCGAGCAACGGGCCATCACTCGTGGCCTACAACGACACCTTCGATGACTATGGCGTGCCCGACCAGGATGCCTGGAACATAGTGGCCATGACCCACGCACCGGCGGCGAATGGCAATGCGTTGTTTGCCCGCACGACCCTGGAGGTCTGGGTGGCGTGTGCCGATGGCTATGTCGGCAAGAGCACCGACGGCGGCGAGACCTGGAGCTACGTGAATGTAGGTACGGCGCTCAACGCCATCTTCAGCTACGCCAGCGACCTGACCATCGCCGTGGGCGACACGGGCGAGATGTACCGCTCGACCGACGGTGGCAGCTCCTGGACGGACATCACCGAGGTGGCGACCGTGGCCGACAACCTGCTGTGCGTGGCCGTGCCTCCTGGGCGTGAGCGAGAGATCTTTGTCGGAACCAATGGCGGCGAGGTCTACCGCAGCCGGGACCAGGGCGCGACCTTTGCCAACATGAGCTTCTCGGGCGACGGTGTGGGCAGCGTGGACGACCTGGCCTTTGCCGGCGACAACGGCGACGTGTTGTGGATCTTGCACAACAATGCAACCCCGCAGGGGCGCATCCTGCGCGACCTGTCGGGCGGGAACGGCGGCTCCGACGTGGAGGTGGCGGCTGGTTATACGGCCGTGATCGCGGCCGGTGTGCAGCTCAACACCATTGCAGCGTGCGATGCCAACGTGGCGTTCGCAGCCGGCGAGGTAAGCGGCGGATACCCGGCTCTGATCAAGGTAGCCTAGTCGGATCTGATTATCAAACTCGGGGAGCGGCCCTTCGGGGCTGCTCCCCCCAATGCCAAGTCATCCAGAGGGAGGGACAATGGCAGGTACTGACTGGAAACCATTCGAGTTCAGCTCTGGGGTGAAGGGTCTCTATGGGCCATTCCCCCACGGTTTGTATTGGGACATTATGGGCAACGCCCTTGATCAATACCCCGATCCCGAGATGCCTAAACGCGAGATTGAGGTCCTCGGTGGGACCGAGGAAGTCGACGACGACAAGAATCCCCAATACCTGGAGGATTTGAGGAAGGCACGGCTGGCCCGGTATGGGATCCTGGTCGAGGCCTCCCTGGATATGTGCATCGAGATCGAGGGCTGGCCCGAGCAGTGGGCGGATGAGCTCCAGAAAACCATCAAGTATGCTGCGCAGCCCCCACCCGAGGATCCGGACAAGCTGAAGATCTGGTTCTTGGAAAAGTTCGCACTGCGGACCAAAGAGGACTGGAAGATCATCGGTCGCATCCAGCGATTCAGCCAGATCGATGATGAGGAGGTCCGCCGGCAGGCGGAGCAGTTTCCAGGCGACGTGGAGGGGCCAGAAGGTGCTGGAGTTGATGCACCCGGCCCTGTTGAGGAGTAGCGGTTGGAAATACACAGGGCGGGCCCGGGATCTGATGGCGGCCCAGTGGGCGAACGTGCTCGACAAGTTCGACGAATTGCCCAAGCACAAACGGATCGAGATTGTGGCCCTGTACGAGATTACCTGGCGGATGGACGCCGTCAACGCCTACGAGGCAAAGCAGCGGGCCAAGGCGGAAAGCAGGCGCGCGCGGCGGTGAGACGGAGCGATGTCTGAAGATCTACCCGAAATTGGCCTAAGTGCCGGGATTGAAAACCTAGACCGGTTTGCCCAGGACGCCAAAAAGGTCCAGCAAAGCTACCAGGCCATGGCCGAGGCCGAGGCCCAGGTCCAGCAGGCCTCCGAGCAGCAGGTGGCGGCAACTGAGGCTGCCGGCAAGGCTTGGCAGGCCACGGCGGCCCAGGCCCAGGTCGCGGCTGATGCGTGGGCTGAGGCTGCCCAGACCATGACCGACGCCCAGGACGCAACAGGCGCCCAGGCGGACGCTGTGGAGGGCGCCGATGAGGTATGGGGTGATCTATTTGAGCGGTTTGGCGAGGTCAAGGACAGGGCCGCTGCTGTAGCCCAAGGGCAGAAGGACCTCATCGCGGCCATGGAGCAGGGTTCCCAATCGGCTACCATCACTGCTCAGACCCAGAAGGTATTGCAGGATGCGTACCAGCGGATCGCACAACAGTCTGGCCCGGAGATGGTTGCCTCGCTGCAGGAGGTCGAGCGCGAATTCATAGCAGCGGGCGGAGCGTCCTGGGAGTGGGCCGCCTTCATGAGGGATGCCGCCGGCGAAGCTGCCGACAGCGTGGTTGGCGCTGCGGAAGAGTCTGCGACAGCAGTCCAGAGAATAGCCACCCTCCTCTCCTTGGGGGTGATGAACCAGGTTTCCGGCACAATCGGGCAAGTCGGGGACCAGCTCGTTGGGTTTGCCAAAGACACCGCGTTTACTGCGGCCCGTATCGAGGAATTGGACGCCGTCCTGGGCAACCTGGCCAAACAAAACGATCTCAGCGCCGAGGCTCTGCGGGACCAGGTAGCAGCGGTAAAGGCTCAAGGTATTGAGTCCAGTGTGGCCTATAACCTGGTCACGCAGTTTGTCCAGGCCAACCTTGATCTTGAAAAAGCGTCCAAGCTGGCCCGCGTGGCCCAGGACGCCGCTGTCATCTCCATGGAGGACAGTTCTCAGGCCCTGGCCGGCATCCTGCACGGTATCACCACCCTCCAGCCCGAGGTCCTCCGGTACCGCGGAATTTTGGTCGACCTACAGGGCGATTACCAACGCTGGGCCGACGAGAACAACCGCACCGTGCAGTCGATGACGGGCTCCGAGAAGCAGATGGTGGCCCTCAATTCGGTACTCGCAGAGGGGGAAACCCTGGTCGGCACATACGAAAGCGCCATGGGCACCGCCAGTAAGCAGATGCGCTCTTTCAACCGCTACATTGCCGAGCTCAAAGAGGACTTTGGCCAGTCGCTTCTCCCGGTGCTCACCGAAGGTGTATTCACCGCCAAGGACCTGGTGAAACAGTTCATGGCGTTGCCACAGCCGGTAAAGGCCGCACTTGCGGCCACAGGGGCTCTGACGGGAGGCCTGCTCAAAGGCACCTCGGCCATGATCAGTTTTGGATCGCAGGCTGCCATGCTGGCCTTTTCGCTAAAGGAATTGGGCTTGGCGACCAAGGCTTTATCATTATCATTCCTGGGCCCCGTTGGCCTGGTCGCTGCCCTGGGGGTCGCAGCCGTAGGGGTGGTGACGTACCTCAACGCACAGGAAGAGGCCCACCGGGATGAGGCGGCTGCCATCCTAAAGAGCGCGGAAAGTTATCCCGAGTACATCGACAAGCTGGAAGAGGCAGGCGTAAAGGGACACGCTTTCTCCGAGGCCTTGTGGGAGGTGGTGAAGGCCAAGCAGGCTGCAGACAAGGAATTCGACAGCGAGGCATATGTAGACGCACGAGAGGAATTCTTGCGGTTGACCGACTCGGTGATGATGTTCACGGAGGCCGGGGGGCAAACCACCGAACAACTGGATATGATGATCCAGAAAATTCGGGAAGGATCTGGCGCACTCAGCGACGAAGCCTTGGAACTCTTGAAAAACAGAGACGGGATGGAGGAGCTTGCCGCGTCTTACGGGTATGGAACCCAAGAGCAAGAACGATTTGCTGAGGGTGTATGGGCCGTAGCCGACGCAGAGCAGGATTTGCGCCAGATGACAGAGTGGGCCACCGAGAGTGTCGAGCACTGGATCGAGAGAGCCGTGGAGGCTGAAAGCATTCTGTCGGACTGGAAAGCCACGCTGGATCGCACCACGCAATCGTTCTATGATCAGACGATAGCCCAGTACGAAATGACACAGGGCATGTACCAGATGATGCAGGCCGCCCTCATGGCCGACCCGGCGGTGGAAGGCCTTGTCAACCAACTTTCCAAACTCATGGAGGAGCATGGCGGCGAGGCCGGGATCCAGTGGAGCGTGCAATACCTGGCTGATTTGACCCGGCAGGCTGAAAGAGAGATCCAAGACCTGCGGGATCGGGCACGGGCAGACGACGAACGGGCCCAGGAACGTTACCATGATAATATGGAGGCCCTGGAGGAGAGCCACGTCGAACGGCGGGCCGCCATCCTGGAGAGCGTGGGGGAGGTTCACGAGGACCTGCTCGAGGCGATGGCCCAAGCCGAAGAGGATTACCAAGCCGATCGGCTGGCCCTGGCGGAGCAGTATGCCGAGGCCATTGCAGAATCCGAAGCCGAATACGCACGGGACCGGGCCGAACTGTACGACGACCTCATGCAGGATCTGGCCGACGCCGAGCGGGACTTTGCCCAGGACGTCCTGGATGCCCAGAAGGACCTCGCCCGGGACATCGAGGACATCGAGCGCAAGCTGGTCCTCAAGCTGCTGGACCTGGAGGAGGACTATTACCAAGACCGTGAGGAGTTGGCCGAGGAATACGGCGACAAGATCGCGGACATCACCGAGAAGTACGCCAAAGAAGCCCAGTCCATCATGGCCAAGTACGGCCCGGAGGAACCCGGGTTCGACGATCGGCGCGAGGCCCTGCAGGACGAATTGGACGACCTGAATCGTAGGTATTCTGAAGGACTCAAGTGGGACGAGGTTCGTCGCCGGCGCGAAATCATGGGGGAGCTGGAGGATCTCCAAAAAGAGGAATTAGCCGCCCTTGAGGAACGTAAACAGGCCGAGCTCGACGAGCTTCAGGAGTGGCTGGGTGAGGAACAGGCAGCACGGGACGAGGCCTATGCTGAATCCATCGAGAAGCAGATTGAGGCGGCCCAACTACAGGTAGCCGAGCGGTTGCTCCAGTACGATCGCCAGCTTTCCGACCTGGAAGAGGCGCTGCAGCAGGAGCGGGACGAGCGCCAGAGACGGTATGCCGAGCAATTGGCGGACCTGGAAGAGTCGCACCGCCAGGAACTGGCGCAATTGGCCCGGGCCAATGAGGAGCGACTGGCAGCCCTCGACACCCAACTGGCGAATGAAAAAGCGCGCCTCGAAGAGGCTGCCGAGCAACGCCGGGAGGCGCTGGCCGAGCAACTGGCCGATGAGCAGGATGCGTACAACAAACGGAAACAGGCGCTGGGCGATGCCCTGGCAGAAGAGAAACAGATTATCGGGGACCGACTCAAGGAGGCCACCCAGACCGTCCAGGATGAGGCGGACGAACAAGCCGAGGCCCTGAAGGCGGCATGGGAGCGGATCAACCCGGCCGTGGCCAGCGCCATCGACATCCTCCGATACAACGTTATCCAACCACGGATGCACGCTATCGCAGAGGACGTGATTGGCGAGGTGGCCCGGATGATGGCGGCCCTGCGGAGCCTGGGCTTCGTAGGGAATTCCCCAGCACCCTGGTGGATGGCCATGGGGGAATCGTGGAGCGAGGGGCTGGAGAAGGGCCTCGACCTGGAGCAGATCCTGGGCGACCAGGTTGCCGCCTTTGGCAAGTTCAAGGTCGACGCCGAGGATATCATGGAGGTTGGCAGCCCGTCCAAGTGGGCAGAGCGCATGGGGGAGTCGGTGTCCACCGGATTTTCAAACAAGGCCACCCTGACACCCAGCATCGGGGACTTTGCGCTGGACGCCTTCGAGTCGGAGATGCCCAGCGTACAGGGCCAGGATATGGCCATCCACCCATTCCTGAGTTCGATGCCCGAGATCCCGGCCCAGGAGATGGCGATCACGCCCTACCTGCTGGACGTGGACGGGCTGGCAGCTCAGAGCCGGGTGCAGGCACCAACGCCACCCATGATGGCGGCGGGCGGGATGGGTACTGTGGACCGCAGCCGATCCACAACACTGAAAGTCGACGCGCACTACAGCCAATACCAATCGGAGCGGTCGCTCAGGAATGACCTGGAGATGATCCGCATCGGGTTGAGAAGCTGGTAAGATGGCCAAGCGACATAACGAATTCGAGTTAGAGGACGCCAATGGGAATACCTTTGTCCTGGAGGGCAAGGGCCGGCATCCGACCGCGATCAGCGGCCTGGCCATGCCTCCCATACAGCACTGGACAACCCGGGCGCCATTCCAACATGGGAGGTCACACTGGGGCTATGCCTTCCAGCCGCGACTGGTGACCATCGGCCTGCTGCTCAGGGCCTGTGACCGGGACGGGTACTGGGATGCGCGCCAGGCCAACGTCGACATTTTCAACCCGATGAATGGGCCTTTGAAGCTCAGGTTGCGCCGGCCCGATCGCCATATTTACGAGCTGCATGACGGCTGGTACCAGGGAGGCTATGAGCTATCGGCGGTTGACACCGACGACCCGTTGAGCGTCGAAGGGGCCAGCCAGATCGAATTCCAGGATCCATTCTGGAAATGGGTGACTGTGCCCCTCGGTGCGGGCCAGAGCCGGGACAGCGAGGGCCGGGTGTGCATCATCGAGACCAGCTTTACCACTCGAGACGAGCTCACCGTCCCCTTCACCGGGCCCTTTGTGCTGGGCACCACTATTGGTACCGCGACGTTGTCGGCGGTGAATAACGGCTCCTGGGCCTCGAAACCCGTCATCACCGTCACCGGGCCCCTATCGGACTGGAGCCTGACCAACACGGCCAACGACAAACAGATCACGTGGAACGGCTACACCATAGCCGACGATGAAGAAGTGACCGTCGACATCCCCAACAAAGAGGCCTACAACGGGGGTGGCGATGACCTGACCACCTATGCCGGCGGGGACACCGGCAGTTTTGAGCTGGAGCCCGGCACCAACCCGCTGGAGTTTTGGTGCGCGGACGTTGACGATTCAGGCCTGTACTGGCTCTCGCCAGTCGTGCAGGTGTGCTGGTACGCCGAGATTCTGGGGACATAATGGGCCAACGTAGCTTTTTCTGGGACGGGGTAACAGCCGGGGATGCCAACACCTGGTGCGTGGCCACCACGGACGGGATAGGCTACCACATGAGCAATGAGGATGTGGTCAGCCCCTGGGTAGACATTGTCATGCGGATGCTCACCAACGGCACGGGCAACCGCGGCGTACTCCTGGGCTGGCTGAATGCGCTGGCGGTGACCGGGGCCGCCTCGCCAGTCTCGGTGAACACGGGCGGGGCCGTGATCTATGGCCTGGCCTACGAGAACGACGCAGCCGTGAGCGTCACCGTGCCGACGCCGACCAACAACACTCGCTATGACCGGATCGTGGTCAGGCGCACCTGGAGCACCAAACAGGCCCGGATCACGCGCATCGGGGGCACTGAGGGCGGCGGGATCCCGGACATGACCCAGAGCCCGGCGCCGAGCGGCAGCGGGATCTACGACATCCCCCTGGCTACCCTGGAGGTCGACACCCTGGGCAATATCACGGTGACCGACGCCCGCGAATACTGCACATTTTCAACCGTGGCCGGGGATGGCACTATCGACACAGCCCATCTGGTAGCAGAGGGGGCGGACCTGACGGCAAGGTCGACGCGATCTGGCAGCTTCTTCATCGGGGCCCAGGACTTTGAAATATTCGATCCTATCACAACTGAGGGATGGGTCAACAACACGCCAGCGTTCACCTACGGAACTGGCCTAAGCGATTACCAAGCCATAGAAAAGGTCATGAGCTGGGATGGTGCTCTTCCGCCTGGATACGAGGCGCCTTTAGACTCGGGGTATTCTGCGGTATCCGCTGCGTTCCGAGTCCCAGACAATTTAGCAGGGACAACTTTGACCGCCTATCTCTGGCACACACCAGTCCAGGCGGCGTGTACCTATTACTGGCGCACTGGATATCAAATATGGCAACCGTCTGGTGCTGTCTCCTATTATGGATCATTGTACAGCAGCTATTTCAGCGGGACAAGGGTAGTGGATCGCGCATACAGGGAATTGGCCGCATCGGTATCGTCGGTGCTACCCGGCGACTTGGTTTACTACTTTGTGGAGCAGTACAATTCTAGCGGGACCGATCACGGCAAGGTCCTTGGCATCGAGTTTACATATACAGGATATACACCATGACCGAGAGATCCTGGTTTTGGGACAATGCAGTAGGGGACGGGGCGTCCTACGACGACGATACGTTCATGGATCGCTATTTCCGGATGCTGTTCAACGGCACCGGGAATCGCGGCGTGCTACGAGGATGGCTCAACGAGCTGGAAGTGACGGACGGGGGAGCCAACACGGCTACGGTTCTGACCGGGGGATCCGTGGTCTACGGCATGTTCCACGAATCCGATGCCAATGTCGATGTGAACATTCCCAATGGGCCTCGCACTGACCTCATCGTCGCACGTAGGTCCTGGGCGGCTCAGACCGTTCGGATCACGCGCATTGCTGGCCCTGGCGCGGCCCTCACCCAGACGCCGGATGTGACCTATGACATCCCCTTGGCCTCGGTGGACGTGGACGCTGGCGGCAACCTGACCGTCACCGACACCCGGGAATATTGCGCATTTCCATTCGAGCCCGGCGAAGGTTCGGTAGTAACAGACTCCCTGGCAACTGGCGCGGTCACCGCGGCCATCCTGGAGAATCAGACCAGGTGGCGTGTGCATGGGGCCGGCATGTTACGACCAGATGACTCTGACCCAGCCGCGTGGTATATGCTAGACGGGGACTACTTCCCTGGAAGTTACACATACTTTGTGCCATACTGGCACCCTATGAATTGCGCATGGGTAATGGCAGCGTCAGGGCAAACAGGCCTTTGGCTCACAGAGCGTGTCCCAGAAGATTTCACCGGGACCGAGGTGAATATCTATGTTTGGAACACACCTGACGTGACAGGGTACAGGGGAGAGCTCTCATATTACCCACCAAATTGGCGGTTCCCGTGGCCGACGGTAGGGAATGTGGTGTGGGATTGGGAGGCATGGGACGGAGCCAGCGGAGCGGCGTTCGCTTTCCAATCGGGAAGCCAGGCGGTAGACAATACGGATCGCACTGCCGAGGATGGGAATTACAACGCTGCCCCATATATGTTCCGGGACTTGATAGGGACCATCACTGTGTCGGCCGGCGACCTATTGCATGTGAATGTATATCGGGACGGGGACGATGCCGCAGACACAGTTAAGGAACCTATCAAGCTGATGGCGGTTGAAATAGAATACACGGCGGACTCATGACCGAGAGAAGCTATTTCTGGAATACAACAGGCGGCGGGGACGGGGCGGTCTATACCCAATCGGAGATGATGGATCGTTTCTTCCGGGCCGTCCTGAACGGTACCGGCAACCAGGGAGTCCTGAAGGGGTGGCGTGATAGCCTGGAGGTGAGTGGGTCCGCAAGCCCTCTGAGTGTGGCTGCCGGCGGGGCTGTGATCTATGGCATGATTTACGAAACGGACGCGGCGGTAAGTGCCACCATTGCCGCGCCAGCCAGCGGAACCGATACCTACTACGTGGTCGTGCGCCGATCATGGGCGGCAAAGACGTGTCGCATAGCGGTGGTCGACGCCCTGGTGCAGACCGTCAACACGACCTACGACATCCCCCTGGCCACGGTGGAAATAACGGCGGCTGGCGCGATCACGCTCACTGATACCCGCGAATACTGCAGATTCGGTACCGAATGGCCGGCGGGGATCATTGACAGCGAACACTATGACGCAGGCGCGGTGACCCCAGCGAAGATAGCAGATCGGACCAGGTACCAGTTCCGGGGCGCGGGCCGGCTCGAGACCCAGGAAGGGACCCTTTACGGAGCTGAATGGATCGGGGCCGGCGGCATCTACGTGGCCGCCTATGACCACTGGCGCATGGCAGATGCTGTGACTGATGGGCTATGGGCCTATTTCTGGCCTCCAGTGTCCTTAGTGGGGGGCACCGTTGACTTTTACGTCTGGAGCGCACCTGACGTCAACGGTCTGGGCGCCGGGGCCGAAAATGTCCATTGGGACATCTATGTTTACCAAGGTTACTCAGGCATCACATTCTACGAGGTAGACAGTACCGCAACTTTGGTCGACCAGCAGGCCAGGTTGGAGGCCAACATCTATGCGGATCAGGTCGCATCGTCCGTGAACGTTGTCAGCCAGGCCCCTCTAGCTGTATTGATCCAGCGCGCCGGCGCGCAGCCTGACGACGATTTCTTTGCCCCCATGCGCCTGCTAGGAGTCGAGATGCGGTTTACCGCGGATTGCTGAGGTTCGATGCCCCAATTTGCAGACTATCAGGTCAAACTCCTGGGCCACGACACCGAAGAGGTGTTGAGGCTCTTCCCCGGCGACGATTTCCAAAGCATCTCCTGGGAGCACACCTTCAACAACCCTGGCGTCTACCGCCTCGAGCTGGTGGCCGAGACGGCGACCAAAGACGCCTTTGTCGTAGATTACCAAGTCCTCATCGAGCGTAACGCCACCGGCAACAAAGAGGACTGGTATGAGGAGTTCGTGGGGTTCCACCTCGACAGCGAGGAGTGGTACGAGAGCGACCGCGTCGACGAGCACTATTGGGCCAGCTTGGGAATGAGTCCCGAGTTCCTGGTCGACCAGCCCCTATTGCAGCCCCTGATGAACATCGGGAACGACGCCTGGGCCTTCTACGACAAGTGGTGGGCCTTCGGCGAGGCCGACGACGTGGTCAAGCTCATGGTCGCCGAGAGTATGGTCTCCAGCCCCGACACGGATCGTAACTTCACCCGAATGTTAGTAGAGGGCAATGCCTCGGCCGGCACCGTGGGTTGCTTTGAGGGCAGCTATGTGCGCCTGCTCGACGCCATCCGCGACACGATCGGGGAGGATGGATCGAAGGGGAACTGCGACTTTGCCGTGGTCAAGGTCGCTGGGGGCTACGAATTCCAGACCTACAGCCCGTTCAAGGGTACCGATCGCCGGGTGGGTAACGCCGAGGGCAACAAGCCGGTTGTATTTTCATTCGACAACGAGAACATGTTGAACCCACGGCTGCAGACCATCCGCCATGGGGAGGTCACGGTGGCCATAGGCCTGTGGCAGGGCGGAGGCATGGAGCGCAAGACCTATACCCGCACGAATGCCGCGGCCCTGGCCGAGAGCCCCTACCGGCGCCGGGAGAAGAGTTATGACCTCCGGGACCTGAGCCAGCCCGACGTGATCAATGCCTGGCTGGATCAGAAGCTGAACGATGACGGCAAGAAGGAGATCCTAACCTTCGATCTGATCCAGACTAATGCCTGCCTTTATGGCCGCGACTGGGTGATGGGTGACCTGGCTACAGCCATCGCTTTTGACCGTGAGTTCGATGTGCGCATCACCCAGGCCGTCGGCCGGCTGAGTGGGGAGAACGAGGAGGAGATCGGGGGCTTTGCCGAGAGCTGGACCCGGGAGGAGGCGGCCTGATGCCCAGTAGCCTCCAGGATTACCAAGCCTACGTGCAGCTCGACCGCCAGGTGCAGCGCCTCGAGCAGCAGCAGCGGAGGCGGGCTGGGAACGTGGAGAATTCGGACACATATCGCTTCCGGATGTCCCCGACCTGCCCGCCATCGACCAGTATCACGTTTCACGGGGGGCTGGCTTGGTGGCCCGTATACGCCTTTTGGTCCAATGGCTTTTTCATTCCAACATACACGGTAGACCTGTCAGATATAACCAAGACATATGGGGACTTTAAGTTCACCAATCCGTACTGGTATGCGGCGGTTCTGCTGGGGGTAGATCAGGATCTGTGGCCTCCTCCAGATCCGTGGCCCGATAGCTTGCCCGACGGGTGTCTTTATATGTACAGATCCAGTGACCAGTTTGAAACCGCCGCGGAAGCGGAGGTCAAGTCGAGAGAGCTAGTGGGTGACCAAGTGGCTTATTACAGCGTGTGCATGGGGGGCGTCATTCTTCGGAACAATGGAAATGTGCTGGACTACAACCAGTTCATGCCGATAGACCCCATCAATCGGGGCCGAAGCTACATTTTCGGCAACCACAAACGTTATGGGTGGGAACTGGCATGAATTACGGGGTGCTAGACAGGCGCATCCAGCAATTGGAGCGGCAGCGGGATCGCGAGGCTGGCTTTGAACTCCCCAGCAGGTGGTACGAGTTCCTGGTAGCCCCGTCATGCCCACCGGACAAACGCTTGCATATCCGGGGTGGCACGGTGACGGCTAGTGCCTATTGGGCCTGGATTATGGCCAGCGACTTTGTTCCCGACTGGATCTGCGACTTTGAGGATGCAACCAAGACCGGGATGGATCTCGTATTCGCCAACGCCGGTTACCATCTCCCGGTCATCATGTGTTACCATTACGACTTTGTGGCCACCTACAGCTATTATGGAGATGAGTGGTTCACCTGGAACGATCAAGTATTCACCAATGTGATCGGGACCGAGGTCGCCACGCCGACCGAGGCCGAGGCCCAGATCGATGCCTGGATGAACGGATACACCCAATGGTATCAGGAGGTCATGCCACTCTGGGGCGTCATTTTCAAAAACGATGGTCAAACAGGCGTCCCATATGCCATCTTACCCATCGAACAGGTGAACCGGGGGCGATCTTACCTATACCGGGATGTCAGGGCCCGGCACAATATATTCGGGTAGGCATACGATGCCATTGGAATCCTTACAGCAGCGAGTGAACTCCCTGCAAACACAGGCCAACCGATATGGGGGATTTGTCCAGGATGAAAGCTGGTACCAGTTCCGGGTGTCCCCGACCTGCCCGCCGAGCAAAGAGCTCCACATGCAGGGCGGTCGGATGTATGCAACGTACAACCCTACCGGTGCCGATCTTGACGATTACGAGTACCGGGCCTGGACTGTCCCATCCCTGACCGCAGACCTAGCCGATGTGAACAGCGTCACCGTCGATGTCACCTTTGAGCACGCCGGATACTACCAGTTTTTCATACTCGAACTGCGGATCCCGCTCGTGGTCGAACAGCCATCGGCGTCTGACTGGTGGTTTTACCTCCACACCATCTACAATGAATTCGCAACGGCAGGAGAGGCAGAGGCATGGTCTCAATCTGAAGCATTCCAATATGATCCAGACGAGGACTGTGCCTGGAAACATCCTCCATACCCCAACACTGCGTTTGTGGCCTATCCGCTGTGTGGCCTGGTCTTGAAAAACGACGGCAACCCTGGCGGAGGGTGCCCTATCCTCCCGGTGGATCTGGTGAACCGGGGGAGATCCTATATGTGGCCGGTCGATATGCGACCGATCACCAGCATCTATGACTAGGGGGAAGGGGAGGTGACGAGAAATTGACCAAACTGCACGGGATCGAGGTTCCATCACATTACAACGGTGTGGGCCTGCACGACACGCCGGGGGCAGAGACAGCGACCTGGGACTATTCCCAATCGGTCAGCCACGCCCAGGAGCTGCGGGCCCATGGTGTTACGCTATACAAGCTGTTCGGATCCGGCACCAAGGGCAGCCGGGCTCAGGCCTACCGGGACAGGGGGATCCTGATCCTGCACAGGTGGTGGCCGGGGGGCGCTCACTGGGGCCGGCCACCGGCCGACTGGCTGATGCCCCGGGCCGACTACGACCACCTGCTATCCAGCGGGGTATCGCTCTTTGAGCCTGGCTGGAACGAATTCAACATTGCAGAGGAGTGGGCCACGCCAATCCCCTACGCATCTGGGATCGCCCGAGCGGTGGTGGATGCCTGGGAGGAGGCAGGGACCAGGTACGGGAGTTACGAGCACCTGCTGTTCCCGAGCAACACGCCTGGCGGAAACGTGGATCACCGGGTGTGTTACCAGGCCATCGCGGCAGAGATTTCCAATCGGGGCCTGGCTGCTACAGTACAGCATGTGGCCATCCATCCCCGGCCGCTCAACAATCCACCCAATATCACCTGGAGCTCGACCAACACCTGCACCTTTGACGAGTGGCGCTGGATCCGGGATCGGTTCAGGGCGGTGGGTGTGGATGCCTACTACTGGGCTACCGAGCACGGATATTCAATCGACTACAACGAGAACGCAGAGTACCCGCCGATGAACCTGACAAGTTGGACAGATTACAACTGGGACCTGTTCACCTGGATGAATCCGGCCCACCAGCAGGCTATCGATCGCGACTTGGCCGGAGTGACGTACTGGTTCAATGCAGGCTGGGGGCATTGGGGATTCTGGGCCCGGGATGCGCTGGTGGACTCGCCGGCGCCAGAGATGCCCGCGCCGTCGCCGCTGTGGGTGCGAATGGGAAACCAGAGTGGTGCGCTGGCGTTCTCACGGTACGAGGGCGTGGAGCCTCCACCTCCACCCGAACGGGCGCGGGGCCTGGACGTGAGCCAGTTCTCGGGCACGATCAACTGGGATTTGGCCGGCGAGGACTTTGACTTTGTCATGATTCGGTTCAGCGGGCCGAACGCCGACCGGTCCACGTGCATTGTGGACGTGCAGGCTGAGGCCAACTATGCCAGGGCGGGGGCCGCGGGCCTGCTGCGGGGCGGCTATCACGGGCTGATGCAGGAT
>Ga0180438_10001952_pt1 | contig 34996 bp, 29 predicted proteins | sample SS_ome_12_FD_132455 | JGI IMG/M metagenome (GOLD analysis project Ga0180438, IMG submission 132455) | Hypersaline lake sediment archaeal communities from the Salton Sea, California, USA - SS_3_D_2 metaG | ecosystem: Environmental > Aquatic > Non-marine Saline and Alkaline > Hypersaline >... | reverse complement strand
CGACGTGGCCGAAAACATCCGTGAACTGACGGCTGTCGCCGAGCGTCTATCGACACTGCACCGACCGGCTGAGGACCCGGAAACAACATCATCTCAGCAGATTGAGGAGCCACGGAGCGACAGGCGGCCCTGAGCAGGACCAATACAAGGAGGAGCAATGTGTTGACTCTGGATTCGACCTTAAGAGATCTGTTGCAGTATGTTCCCTCGTACCAGCCCATATCCGTTGGTGATTTCTACCAGCCGGGTTGGTGGATCAAGCTCCCGCGGGACGAGCAACTGAAATATATCCATGATCTTGGTTTGAAAGGGATCGACTTTCGGGGCAGGTCGTTCATGGACGTGGGCTGCGCCGAAGGATATGTCTGTTTCTACGCCGAGGAACAGGGCGCCGAATATGTCATCGGCTGCGACGGCCACGGCTGGAAATTTGGCACCAACATGGACAATCCGTGGGGCATGATTCACCCGCAAAACGAAATGATCCTTTTTGAACTCATCAAGCACCTGAAAGGCTCGCGGGTCGTCCGCCTCGTCGAGGATGTGGAATCGCCTGACTTTGTGGACTCGATACACCGGCTGGGAAGGGAACGGATCGACATCGTCCTGTGCGCTGGTGTTTTGTATCACACCTTCAACCCGGTTAAGGCTATGCGTAATCTGTTCTCTGTGACCGGGGCGCTGGCCATTTTTAGCATCCCAGATTTTCGAGAGTTGCAGGCCGACGATCGTGTTTTTACCCCCTATGCCAATCGGCCTGAGACCAATGACTTCAACTACAATCAGGTTTTGCAGTACGGTGCGACCAACAATCGCTTCTGGAACCTGAGTCCCAGCGACTGGAAAAGCATGATGGAATACGTCGGTTTTGTGGATATTGAGACAGAACTTGTGGGAATATGCACGATCTACCGCTGCCGGGTTCCGTCGCCCGCGCCTGCACACCCGATTCCCAAGGGCCAGGGTGCCAGTGCTGACAAAGACGCCGAAATCGCCCGGCTTACGAACCTGGTGGCATCCTACGAGCAGGGTCGATTCATTCGGGCCATGCACTCCCTACGTAACTTGTGGCACCGGTTCAAACGCTGAGCACAGCCATGCGCGTTCTACACGTCACCCACCAGTACCCTCCGGCCATCGGCGGCTCGGAGAGATATATCGCTGATCTGTCGGAAGGGTTGGCGAGGAGGGGCCACCAGGTAGATGTATTCACCAGCCGGTCCCTGCACTATGAGAGCTGGCGAAACGAACTCGGCCCCTTTGAGGCTCGGAACAGGGTGAATGTTTACCGCTTTCGCAGTGTACAACGCCGTGATTTCCACTGGCGGATGCTCCACTTTGGCGCGCGGCACTACTGGCAGACGCGGGCACGGCGCTACGAACTGCTGATGTTTCTCGGAGGGGGGCCTCTCTGCCCCGGCATGTTCTGGCGGCTGTTGGCCCAGGCACCTCGCTACGACCTGATCCACCTCAACTGTCTGGTCTACGCGCCCGTAGCCTATGGTTACCTTGCTGCCCGGCGGCGGGGGGTGCCCGTCATCGTCACACCCCACGCCCACTCGGAGCAGGAGGTCACCTACGGCCTCGGCCACCAGCGGGCGATCTTGAAGGGCTGCGATCACGTGTTGGCTGACACCGCGGCAGAGCGAGCCTTTTTGATAGACGCAGGCGTGGATGCCTGGCACATCACCACCGGCGGCATTGGCCTGCGACCGGAGGACTATCCACGGCAAGACCCGCTCCAGGCCCGACGCCAATTGGGGCTGCCTGAGGGGGCGTTCGTACTGCTCTTTCTGGGACGCAAGGCCGAGTACAAAGGCTTCGATCTGACGTTGAAGGTCTTCAAGGCCCTCCGTCCCGATTATCCCCACCTGTGGCTGTTGGCTGTCGGGCCAGGCACCGAGTTTTCCGAGTCCCTACTGGCCCATGAGCCGGGGATATCCGGTTTCCTGGATCTGGGCGCGGTGCCCGAGGAGGTCAAGTTGGCCGCCCTCAACGCCTGCGACTGCCTGGTTCTTCCCTCCGGCGGTGAGGCCTTTAGCATCGTCTTTCTCGAAGCCTGGATCATGGGTAAGCCGGTGATTGGGGCGCGGACGCTGGCCGTCTCTACGGTGATCGACCAGGGGAGCGATGGCTTCCTGGTCGCTCCCGGCGACGTCGGTGACCTGGCGGCCTGCCTGGTCCGCCTGCTGGAAGACCCGGCCCTGCCCCGCCGGATGGGAGCGCACGGCCGGGCCAAGGTCCTGAAGCGCTATACGGTGGCCCGCCTCACCGACGTGGTCGAGGGGGTCTATCTGCGCGTGCTTCGCAGGCGCTGGCGGGAATCGCAGAGGAGGGCAGCGTGAGAGTTAGCATGATTGCACCCGACCCGACCGCCGAAACGACAATGCGCCATCTGGTCGCCCAGGCACGGGTCTTTGGCGAACGTGGTGACGAGGTGCGACTGGTCCTGGACACCCCACCTGCTGCCTTGCCGGACGACGTCGCCAGCCGGGTGGTGTCCGCTGCGGGGCCCTTGCCGCCCGCCGAGCTGTACATCTACCATTGTGTGGACGATTCCCCGCTACTTGCCAGCCTCCGCCAGCGGGATACAGGAACGATTCTGATCCACGACCACGGCGCCGGCCAGACCCTCTATCCCCCTGCCAGGGAGACCGAGGGAGGGCGCTGGCTGCCGGCCCACTTTGCCGACCTGTGCCTGGTGGACGACGCTGCCCGTCGCGACGCGCTGGTGCACGACTATGGCCTCCCGCCCGAGCGGGTCTGCCTGCTGCCGGGAGTGGACCAGGAAGCCGCGTACCGGGCTGCCCTGGTTGAGCTGGTGGACCAGGCGCTGGCTGACGACTGGCCGCCGGTGTCCCTGTCTGGAAAACCGCTTGATTTGCCAACATCCGAGATCGAAACGGTGCCGAATCGAGCGGCTTTGAAAGGTGGGCTGGAACTGGCCCGGAGCCAGGCCGATGTGATGCAGCGCGATTATGTCGTCCGCTCCCAAATCCCATTGCTGGGGGGCCTGTTGGCCTGGGTGCGCCGCAACCTGACCTCACATCTCCGGGAACCCTACCTCGACCCCACCCTGGAGCGGCAGGTGGCCTTTAACCGCACCGTCATAGGCTGGATGGAGCAAGCGCAGGCCAGGCTGGACGCACTGGAAACACAGCTTCAGCGCTTGCAGAACCAGGCGCCGGTTGCCGGGGAGGATAAAACCAACGAGCAGGTGAGCGATGGCGGATGAACTGTATCGAGAACTTGACGAGTTGGCCATCCAGTTCCGCCAATTGAAACAGGAGATCCGGCGCCAGGGCGTGCGTGCAGATCTGTCGTCCCAGCTCCTACGGCCTGCACCCCTGGAAAAAGCGCTGGAGAGCAGTTGGGTCAATCCTCACCAGCCCATCGCCTGGCCCCACTGGCCGCCGGGCGTGGGGCCCAAGGTCGCCGCTCTGCTGAAAAAGGTCACCCGCCGCTTGCTACGCTGGTACATTGACCCCCTCATAGAGGAGCAAAATGCTTTCAACGCCGCGGTCGCCCAGAGCTTGGAAACCTTTCACCACGAGATTGCGCTGATACGCCACCAATTGGAACCGGTCGAGCAAGAGGCGCCGCAACCTATGCTGCCTCCCACCTTCCCAACTCTTCATCGGCACCGGCTGCGCCTGGCCTTTTTCACGCCGCTTTCGCCCCTGAAGACAGCCATCGCCGACCATAGCGAGGGTCTGTTGCCGCACATGGGCGAGTTCGCCGACGTGGACTTGTACACTGACGATGACTACCAGCCAAACAATCCCGCCATCGTGGAGCGGTTCGCCATCTACAACCACCGCCAGTTCCCCACCCGCGAGTACGACGCGGTGCTGTACGCCATGGGCGACAACGCTGACTTTCACACCTACATCTATGACGCACTACAACGTGTGCCCGGCGTCGTCATCCTGCACGACACGACGCTCCACCGCTTCATCGCCGGTCGGACGCTACAGCAGGGTGACATCGACGGCTACCTAGATGAGATGGACTATGCCTATGGCCTGCGCGACGTCCGCATGGCCAGGCAGGTGCTGGCTGGCTACGGCGAGGCGATCATCGCCCGCTATCCACTCTTCGAGCGGGTAGTAGACATGGCCCAAGGGATCATTGTGCACAACGAGTATGCCCGCCGACAGATTCTACAGCGGCGTCCCGGTGCACGGGTGGCGTGCATCGGCCAGCATTTCTTCTTGCCGCCGGGATTCCCTGAGCAGGTGGACCGGGCGGCGCTGCGGGCTGAAATGGGGCTGGTAGACCGTTTCATCGTAGCCTCTTTTGGCATCTTTGTGCCCGACAAGCGGTTGGACTCGTGCCTGGGCGCCTTTGCCCGCTTTGTCAAGGATCATCCTCAGGCAACCTACCTGTTTGTCGGCAACTATATGAACTATGACCTGCCAGGCAAGGTGCAGGCTTTGGGCCTGCGTGATCACGTCGTCGTGACCGGCTGGCTGGACCCCATCCGCTTCAGCGAGCTGATGCTCATCGCCGACATAGGGGTGCACTTGCGATATCCTCACATCGGCGGCACGCCCTTTTCGCCAATCCGCTTGTTGGGTCTGGGTGTGCCGACCATCGTCTCCGACATCGGGCCGCTAGCCGGGTTTCCTGAGGGTTGCTGTATCAAAGTGCAGCCCGACGAGTACGAACAGGACATGTTGCTGGTCTTCTTGGAACTCCTCGCCGACCAGCCAGAACTCCGCCAGCGGCTTGGGGAGAATGGACTGCGCTTCCTTCACACCTATCACGATGCCAGGGTGATCACCCAACAATATCTGGCCTTCATTGAGCAGACGGTCGCAGCGGAGGCGAAACCGTGAACGATTCAGCCGACGGCCCCATTCTGGAGATTCACGACCCGGACATTGACGCCGCGGCGCTGCGACGGCGCGTGGCCGAGGCGGTGGAACAGCGCAGGGTGGCTGGCGCCTACGGCCCGGACCCCGCCACGCTGGGACCGGAAGCCCTGTACCCCTCCAACCTGTCCGGCAAAGAGCCGGTCCACGCCTACGCCGACAACCAGGCTTTGCACCAGGTGTTGGCAGAGATGACCGATCGCGCTCACCTGCAGGAACTGACCTTCACCTCCCAAATCCCAGTGCTGGGGCGCCTGGTCGCCGCCGCGCGCAACGCCTGGAGTTGGATGGCCGCTCGCTGGCTCGGGCAGCATCTCATGCGCCAGCAAACGGACTTCAACTGTACAGCGGTCCAGTTCGGCCGCGAGCTGGTGCACCGGCATGAGGCCGACCTGCGGCTCGTGCGCCAGTTGGAGGATCGCGTCCGCGATCTGGAGGCCCGGTTGGCAAAATTGGAGGATCTCTCCAGGGCAAGGGAGGATGGCGGATGAGGGTCCACCAACTGGGACACGGCCTGATCCCTGGCGATGCCGTCAGCTACCACACCCTCGAGATCGATCGGCGGCTGCGGGCCTGGGGGCTGGAGAGCCGCATCTTTGCCAGGCACGTTGCTCCTGAATACCAGGGCCTGGCCCAGACCGACAACCATTTCCTCCCCTTTGTGGACGCGACCGACGAGCTGCTCATCTATCACTATTCGATCTACGATCCCAATTACCGGCTCTTCAAGGCAACCCAGGGACGCAAAATTCTGGTCTACCACAACATCACCCCACCGCACTTTTTTCGGGCATGGGACCGCAGCCTGGCGGCCCTCTGCGACGCGGGCCGCCAGGTACTAGCCGAATTGCGCAACTGCGATCTGGCTCTGGGGGACTCGGACTTTAACCGGCAGGAACTAGTCGAGTTGGCTTTCGCCCCCGAGCGGACCGGCGTGTTACCCATCTTCTTGTCCCAGGCGGCCTTCGAGGAGGTGCCGACCAACCGGCCCTTGTTGGAGCGGCTGCGCGGCCACGGCGGCGTCAACATCCTGTCGGTGGGCCGCATTGTGCCCAACAAGGCCATCGAGGACCTGCTCCGCATCTTTGGCGTGTACCACCGGGCTGTCAACCCACACTCCCGGCTGTACCTGGTCGGCTCGCGTTATGTCACCGCCTATGGCGAGCAGCTCGACGCACTGGTGGAGTCGCTGGGCCTGCAAGACTACGTGACCTTCACCGGACTGGTCTCCCAATCGGACCTGAAAACCTACTACCAGGCCGCCGACCTCTACCTGCACGCCAGCCACCACGAGGGCTTTTGTGTGCCGCTGATCGAGAGTATGTATTTTGGCGTGCCGATCCTGGCCCGCAAGGCGACGGCCGTGCCCGAGACGCTGGGCGATGCCGGTGTCCTCTTTACCCGGCTGGGCTACCAAGAGGTCGCTGAAATGGCCCACCTGCTCCTGACAGACGGGGTGTTGCAGGCGCAGATCATCGCCCGGCAACGAGAGCGGTTGCAGGACTTTGCCCCCAGCCAGGTCGAGGCCAGACTGCGCGACATATTGATCGGCCTGGGTGTCCTGTCCGCTTCGGAGAACAAAGCCCCTGCCTGATGTTGATCCCACGGTCCGCGCGCGAGGTGAATGATGCTAGATAAGGAAACCGCTGCAAGCAGAGAAGAGATAGCCGAGATCATGAGACAACTGAAGGAAGAGGTACGCCACCGCCGTCGTGAGTTGAACAGTACAGCAACAACCCCGGGAGCCGAATCGCCTGGTCTGGCCTGGCCGGCGGCCCTGGATCAGGTTCATGCTGCGGCGCGGGTGAACCCGCACCTGCCCATCGCCTGGCCCACTTGGCCCAGAGGATTGTGGCCCAAGATCGTGGCCTTGGCACAAAAAACGGTCCGCCGCTTGTTGCGATGGTACATCAACCCCATCGTCGCGCAGCAAAACCGCTTCAACGCCGCCTCCGTTCAGGCCATCGACATGCTGTGGCACGAGATCTCCCGGCTGCAGGCGCCAAGCCCGCAGGAAGAGGCTGGCAGCGAGCTGGATGGCCAGTGAATGCCATGCGCATTGTGATTTGCACTATGCAGGTGCCCTTCCAACAGGGCGGCGCGGAACTCCTGGTGAGGTCGTTGAAACGGGAGCTGAGCGCCCGCGGCCACCAGGCCGAGATCGTACAGTTGCCCCTGAGCTGGCACTTTAAAGAGGGGGTGCTGAAAGGATACCTCGCCTGGCGGCTGCTGGACCTGGCGGTTATCGAAGGTCAGACCGTCGATCTATTGATCGCCTGCAAATTTCCCTCGTTTGCCGTCCGCCACGACAACAAAGTCACCTGGCTGATCCAACAGTTTCGCCAGCTCTACGACCTCTATGCTTCGGAGTATAGCCCCTACGGCCACAAACCAGAGGACCGTGATTTCCAGCGGATCATCCACCGGGCCGACACCCGGACTCTGGGCGAGTCGCGCAAGCTGTTCACCATCTCACAAAACGTGGCTAACCGGCTTGCCCGTTTCAACGGATTGCAGGCCCAGACTCTCTACCCACCGCCGCCGCACGAGGGGCAGCTCTATCACGAAACGTATGGCGACTATGTCCTGGTAGTCAGCCGGCTGAACGTGATGAAACGGGTGGACATGATCATTCGGGCCATGGCCCATGTGCAGAGTGGCAGCCGCTGTCTCATCGCGGGTACCGGTTCCGAGGAGAAGGCACTGAAACAACTGGCGCAAAAACTGGACGTAGGCGATCGAGTGAAGTGGCTGGGGTATGTGGACGACGCACGACTCCTGTCCCTCTATGCCAACGCGATGGCGGTCTTTTACGCACCCTACGACGAAGACTATGGATATGCCACGGTAGAGGCCTTTAAGGCGCACAAGCCCGTGCTCACGGCATCCGATTCGGGCGGGGTGTTGGAATTCGTGATCGACGGGGAGACTGGATACGTCGCAGCACCCGATTACCCCCACGCCCTGGCCGAGCGCATCGACCAGCTCGCTGCCGACCGGTCTTTGTGCCGGCGCCTGGGGGAAAGCGGCTACGAGATAGTTCGCCCCATAACGTGGGAAGGGACGATCAGGCAATTGCTAGGAGGCTTGTGAAATGGAGCGGCCTGCACACATGCCTCGCAAAACCAATCGAGGGTAAGGCGAATTGAACGGACAGAATCGTTGGTATTTGCTCTTGATGACAGCCATCATGCTTGTAGGCCTGGCTGCAACCGTCGCCTGGGCCAGCACAGATGCACCGACTGCGGCAGACTGGCTGGAGCCCCGGGGCTTGAGCGTCGTCGATCTAATCGGGCTGGTCCCGGATGACTATTTGCAGGGCACGATCCTATCCTTCGGCGAAGGATATGGCATCACTGTCCTGGAATCCGGGACCCGTGTCGGAGACACCGTGGTGGTGACGACGACGCTCTACTCGCGTTTCAGCACCCCGTCCTGGGCACCTAACAATATGTTAACCTCCTTCGGCTGCCTGGGGCAGACACCCCACTTTGATCACATGGGCACCGTCGTGCCGCAATCCACACTGCGGGTCTACGACAGCACCGGGGCGGACGTCACATCACAGATCCAATACATGTTCATTACCTATATGGATACCAAACAACCTTCCACCGACAGCGCTCAGCCCTTCCGCTACCTTCCTGTGGACGACTATGGGCCGGGGAGGACCTACCCGCTCCCACTGAAGGCAGAGGGTCTAGTCATCCCGCCCAACAGTGGTTGCCAAATCCAGATCCCCGGTGCCGACTATTATCCCCTCACAGGTGTTTTCACGCTCTCCCTGGCGTCTTCCCCTTCCGTCTCGGTGCTAGGCTCTCAAGAAGCGATATTTCAATCCTACATCGGCGTGGGTAGCATTGGCATCTTTGACCTGTTGATGAAACAACTAGAGAGCACATATGGTCCCCGCCACGGTAGGATCCCCCTTTCCATCCCGCCAGGATCTGACTATATCCTTGTCAAAGCCCCTACCATGCCTGGCGACGCCTATACAGACAAGGAACCTCCCTATTATAATGCCGACCGGCCTTCCTCAGGGACCTACCGCCTGTCAAAAGACGTTGTGAACCTGTCTGCGGATCTGACGATCTCAGCATTGTTCCCCCTGGAGGTCGCCTGGCAAGATGCTGATCAGGCCCCTGGCAATCTTTTTCTGCCGCTAATCACCGAACCCACCGAGTTGGCACCACCAGAGTACGTAATTCCGACAGGGATAGCCTACGACAATTGCTTCACACAGGGCGATTGCCCGCCCAGTATCTTGCAGCAGATCTACGATGCCGAAATGACCCTGGAGATCCTTTATCTGAGGGTGAGCAGGCCCGCAGAGGGACAGTGGGTGCCGGTAAAGATGGCCGGCCCGGCCTGGTCGCCCTCAGCAGCCGCGGACCCTCAAATCACATCAGACTCCTGGGGACCACAGGTGCCCATGGTGGACATTTCGGTACACGCTTCCGCCCAGGCCATGACTACGACCCATTCCATCTTCCTGCCTATCATCATTCGACAGGTCGAGGAGGAGCTGCCGGAGGATTGTCCCTGCGGCTGGTTTGATGACCTGGGGCGGATGTTGGACTTTGCCCCAGGGCCATAGGGCAGAACTCGAGCCAGCTACGCTGCCATGGACGCCCGCAAGAAGGATCGCATGCGCATTGCATTTTTCACTCCGCTATCACCCTTAAAGACCGCCATCGCTGACCATAGCGAAGGCTTGCTGCCTCACCTGGGCCGGCAGGCCGAAATCGATCTGTTCATTGACGACGGCTACCGACCCAGCAACGTCCAGATCGTGGAACAGTTCAACATCTACAGCTACCGGGATTTCGCCAGGCGAGCCGGAGATTATGACGCCCTGCTCTACGCCATGGGCAATCACGCCGACTATCACGGCTACATCTACGAGATGATGCAACACCACGCCGGGGTCACCATCCTGCACGATACCACGCTGCACCACTGTATGTTGGGCTTGACTCTAGGCCGGGGGAATGTGGAACAATATGTGGAAGAGATGACCTATGCCTATGGTGAGGCCGGCGCACACGCCGCGTACCAGGTCGTCCAGACTCTGGACGACGCCATCATCCAGACCTACCCACTGATTGAACGGGTGCTGGATGCCAGCCTGGGGGTCATCGTCCACAACGACTACGCCCGGCGCGAGGTGCTCAAGCGGCACCCGCAGTCGAGAGTCGCCCGCATCCCTCAACATTTCTTCCTGCCCGCCGGCTTTCCTGCCCAGGTGGACGTTGCCTCTTTACGGGCCAGGTGGGGCTTGGAGGACAGATTCGTCGTCGGGAGCTTTGGACTGTTCGCCCCTGACAAACGACTAGATGTCTGCTTGCGGGCCTTTTCCCGGCTGCTCGAATCCCGGCCCGACGCCATCTACCTCCTCTGCGGCCAGGCGTTCCCCGGCTACGACCTGCCCTTGATGATCCAGACATCCGGTCTGGCGGACAAGGTGATCTTGACGGGTTGGATGGAGCCGGTACTATTCGCCCAGCACATGGTCCTGTTGGACCTGGCCGTTCAACTGCGCTATCCACACATCGGGGGCACGCCCTTCACGCCTATCCGCCTGATGGGCCTGGGCGTGCCCACGATCATCTCGGACACGGCACCCGTCGCCGAATTGCCTGAGGGGGCCTGTGCTAAGCTGCTTTCCGACGAATATGAAGAACAGACGCTAGCGGCCCTACTGCAGTACCTGGCAGGACACGAGCAGGTACGGCGGCAGATGGGAGAACATGGACGACGGACCATCCAGGCCCTTCACGATCCAGACCGCGTGGCAGAACAGGTTCTGGCCTTTATCGAACAGGTCGCTGCGTTACCGCCAGACGATTCCGGGGCAGTGATGACCACTCGAGAGCGAGACCTTCTCCTCCAGGACGTGGGAAGTACGTTGGCCGTCTGGGGCGTGAGAGAGACCGACGACTCCTGGCTGTTGCCAATCGCCCAAGCCATTGGAGATCTGTTCACCCTCGACGAGTAGCCTTTTGCATCCCTCAAGATGAGGATCGCGGGCAAGCCACGGTGCGGGCCCCTGAGCGACGCGATCTTGTGCTGAGCACCACAATGGATCCCCATCTGCCTGCAGAGGGAGATGGAGGTCTCTTGCTTTTGCTTGTTGCTCGGATCACTTTGACAAATAGTGACGAGTCAGGTAAACTTTCGAGACACCCAGCAGGGGCTGAGCAAGGAACCGATGAGGATACTGCATACAAACGCTGCCTATTGGCCTTTTGTGGGCGGCGCTGAAGCCTACCTACAAGCCATGTCGGAACGGCTGGTACGCGATGGCCATGCGGTCGTCGTGGCCACAACCGATGCCATCAGCGCGCAGTGTTTCTGGGACCCAAGGCAACCCCGTGTGCCCGAACGAGAAACAACCACCAACAACGGCGTGCGTGTCGTACGCAGCCGGTTGGGCCACCTGCCCTTCTCTCCCTGGAGCTTCTACCTATTGCGCCGTCTGGCCACCGACATGGCCCGCCTGCCCCTCAACACGCGCCCACTGCTCGACCGGCTGGCCCCCTACATGCCTCGGGTGCCTGAGCTGGGACAGACCCTGGAGCAATTCTCGCCCGGCTTTGACCTGGTGCACGGCGTCAACATCTCCCTGGAATGGCCCCTCATCGCCGGTTGGCGCTACGCGCGGCGTCATGGACTGCCCTTTGTGGCCACGCCCCTGGTTCACATCGGCGAATGGACAGTGCAGCGTTTCTACACCATGCCCCACCAACTGGCTGCGCTCCGCGATGCCGATCGGGTGATCGTCCTGACCGATATCGAGGGACGCGAGCTGGGCCGTCTGGGTGTCTCCAGAGAACGCATCATCCGCCTGGGGGCGGGAGTGGACCTACAGCGGCTGCGGGGTGGCGACGGAGAGCGCTTCCGGGCTCAGCACGGCATTGATGGCCCCGTCGTCACCTTTATCGGTTCCGTAACCGACGACAAGGGGGCCGTTCATCTGCTGCGGGCCATGCAACGCCTGTGGTGGGAGGACAGCCAGGCGACGCTGGTCATCGCCGGGCAGCCGGTGGCACCCTCCACCTTTGAACAGGCCTACGACGGCCTGCCAGCTGCCCATCGGGTACGCGTCCGACGGATGGGCCTGGTGAGTGACTCGCTCAAACAGGACATACTCGCCGCTACCGACCTGTTCGCTCTGCCCTCACGGGTGGATTCTTTTGGTATCGTCTACCTGGAGGCATGGTCCTATGGCGCACCCGTCATCGGCTGCCATGCAGGCGGCGTGCCCGATGTTATCGATGACGGGCAAGACGGCTTGCTGGTCGAATTCGGCGACCAGGCAGCGCTCGCGGCGGCCATCGAGACGCTACTGGTCGATCCAGACCGCCGCCGGGCAATGGGGCAAAGGGGCCGGGCCAAGGTTGAGGCTCACTACACTTGGGATCGGATCTACCACGGCCTGCGAGCGGTCTACGAAGAACTGGTGTCCCCTCCCACCCCACCACATGGCAGAGGGGGACTCTAGCCGTGCGTATCCTTCATATCCTCCACCAGTACTTGCCCGAACATGTGGGGGGTACCGAACACTATACCCGCACCTTGGCCCTGGCTCAGCACCGAAAGGGCCATCAAGTGACCATCTTCTGCCGACGCAGCAGTGCCGGCCAGGGCCTGGACAGGGATACATCGGACGGCATACCGATCTACCGTGCTGTCAACGGGCACTTCACATCAGCCGGGCGTTTTCGTTCCACTCTGGGCGATCGATTCCTGGCTGACAGCATGGCCCGCGTTGTGCGCGAGACCCGGCCCCACCTGATCCACATCCACCACCTGATGGGGCTACCGGCCGGCCCCCTGGCAACCATTGGCCGGGCAGTCCCCCTGGTTGTCACCTTGCACGATTATTGGTGGGTATGCGCCAACGCCCAGCTTATCACCGACTACCACGGAGAGGTGTGCGAAGGACCTCGCTGCTGGCTAAACTGTGCCCGATGCGGCCTGGCGCGGGCCGGCGCAGGCAGGGCCTGGCTCCTATCGCCCCTGGTGGCCTCCCTCTTCGGCTGGCGTGCCCTAATCCTGCGACGATTGATGCCCCACGTAGCCGCCTGGATCGCACCCACGGCTTTTGTGGCCAACTGGCACACCGCTCATCGATTTCCTGCCGGGCGGATGCACGTCGTCGGCCACGGCATCGAGCTGCCATCTCTCACCAGACCAGAGCATCCGGACGGAATGGTGAGCCACTTCGCCTACATCGGAGGACTGTCACAGCAGAAAGGCATCCATGTGTTGATAGATGCCTTCAACGCTCTGCCTGCTTCAGCGCGGCTGACCGTGGCTGGCGATGAGAGCGCGTTCCCGGATTACTGCACCGCTCTACGAGCGCGTGCCGTGCATCCAGGCATCCGATTTGTGGGCAGACTGGATCGGGCTGAGGTTTGGCAAACCCTGGAGGATGCCGATGCCCTGGTGGTGCCCTCCTTATGGTACGAAACCTCGTCGCTGGCGATTCAGGAAGCCTTTGCCACTGGAACACCAGTAGTCGTCGCCGATCATGGAGCCCTGTCCGAGCGGGTGCGCCACGAGGTGGATGGTCTGCTCGTGCCACCCGGCGACGTTCTCGCTCTACGCCATGCTCTTGCACGACTCATGGAAGAACCGGGCCTCGCCGCAAGGCTTCGGTCCGGCATCCAGCCCGTCACAAGCATAGCTGAACATATGCAACATATAGAGGCGATCTACCAACAGGTCGTAGCGCATAGGGAGCGAAGGTCGTGATCACATGGGGCACGGCAGTGGCCACCCTCGCCGCTCCGTTGGTATTCCTGCTACCAGGCTGGGCATTGCTCAGCCTGGTACTACCGCCAGAATCGTTCGCAGCGGAACGACGGCCAGACGGTGCGTCATGGCTGATTCTGGCAGCGGGACTGACACTGGCCATCACACCGGTGGGACTTTTGTTCCTTTACTTGGTCGGTTTGAGGGTCGGATCTGGCATCATTCTGGCTCTATTGGCTGCCAGCGCAGCCATCGTCATTTGGCGCCGAGGTCCCACGTGGTGGGCTGTGCTGAGACAGGAAGCGGGCATGTCGTGGCGAGAGCACTTGGCCTGGCTCGATGCGCCCTTTGTAGCGCTGCTGGTGGTCGTGCTGCTGACCCTGGGCGTGCGGCTGTGGGTGGTGCGGGGCGTCAACGTCGGCTTTTGGGGTGACTCGTATCAGCACACCATGATGAGCCAGTTGATCCTGGACAACGGGGGGTTGTTTGAATCGTGGCAGCCGTACGTCCCGCTCAGCTCCTTTACCTACCACTTTGGCTTCCATGGCGATGTGGCCTTGTTCCAATGGGCCACTGATTGGCTGGCAGACAACGCCACGCCCCGGACCGTGGTTCTGGTAGGCCAGTTTCTCAATGCCCTGGCTGTCCTTAGCCTCTATCCGTTGACCGTGCGACTCAGCGGGGGCAATCGGTGGGCAGGGGTCATTGCCGTGCTGGTTGCCGGCCTGCTGTCGGTCACGCCCATGTTCTACGTCAACTGGGGACGCTACACGCAGCTCGCCGGGCAGGCCATTCTACCAGCAGCAATCTGGTTCACCATGGAAACCGTGGAAACAGCCCGGCTGGACCTGCGAAGGATCTGCGTGGCAGGCGTGACAGTGGCCGGGTTGGGCCTTACGCATTACCGTGTTTCATTGTTCTATGCCATTTTCATGCTGCCCTACCTGCTGTACCTGCTGGTGTGGGCGAGGCAGACTATCCGGCGGTGGCCGCAGCCTGTCTTGAACCTGGCTGGCACGGCGTTGGTTGCCATCCTCCTCTTGAGCCCCTGGTTGTGGCAACTGGGCTCGGGGTTGCTTCCCGGGAACCTTGCAAGCTACCACCAGGGCGGCTTGCCTGACAGATTCCAGCGCGAATACAACGCTTTCACCTGGAAGTTCTCGCCGGCCTGGCTTCTATGGGTGGCTCTGGCCGGAGCCCTATGGGCGCTGTTTCGTCGCAGCCAGGTCTTCCTGGTTGCCATCTGGACCGGGTTGCTCTTCCTGATTGCCAACCTGCCTGCACTGGGACTGCCCGACACCGGTCTGTACAACAATTTTGCGGTGCTTATCGGGCTCTACGTGCCGGTGGGCATGCTGGTGGGCTACTTGGCCGGGGAACTCCTATCCCTTGCGATCAACCGTTGGCCCATCCTCTCGGGCCCGATGTTGGCCCTGGTCTTTGCTGTGGCGGGGTTGGGAGCGGTCGCCAGAGCTGATGTCCTGGATCCAGGCTTCCAGATCGTGACACCAGCCGACGAGCAAGCCATGACCTGGATCCGGGAGAACACCCCCCGGGACGCCAGGTTCCTGACGAACGCATTCTTTGCCTATGGAGACTATGTCGTCGTTGGTTCGGATGCCGGTTGGTGGATCCCCTTGCTGACAAGCCGGGGTAACACTGTCCCACCTTTGAACTACAGTATGGAGGTTGCAGACCCGCCGGACTATCGAGAGCAGGTCAACGCCTTGATCCGCCAGACCATAGAGGGGGATCTAAAAGATCCCGATATGGTCCGCTATCTGCAGGACCAAGGCATCACCCACGTCTACATTGGGCGCACGGGCGGTCCACTGCTCGATCCCCAGACACTGCAATCCAGTCCCCACTATGATCTACTCTACGAACATGATGGGGTATTCATCTTCACCATACGCCCACCCCAGGCATCAAGACCGACTAGCGTGGATACATGATTTGAGGTATAATGAGCGCCAATCTCCCGCCGGAAGGACGGGAACAATGGGAGCATGTATTGACTGATTCCGCCAATCTGATCAGCATTGTCATCCCTATGTACAACGAAAAAGAAGCCATCGGCGCCGAATTGGAGCTCATCACAAACACGATGCAGGCCCACGGCAAACCGCACGAGATCATTGTAGTAGACGACGGATCCACGGATGGAAGTGCAGAGATTGTGCAGCAGTGGGAAAACGTGCGGTTGATCCAGCATCCCTTCAATCGCGGCGTGGGCGCGGCACGGACAACCGGCCTCAAGAACGCCCGAGGTGACATCGTGGTGATGACCGATGCCGATGGGACATACCCCAACCAGGATATCCCCCGATTGCTGGCGATGCTAGAGGAAAAAGGCTGCGACATGGTCATTGGGGCACGCCAGCGAGAAAGCGGCACATGGCGCTGGCTTCGGTCGCCGGCCAAGGCTTTCATTCGCTTGCTCGCCATATACCTGACCCACCAACACATCCCTGACCTGAACTCTGGCCTCCGGGCATTTCGTCGGGAGACAGCACTGCGCTACCTCCGCTACTTGCCCAAGACCCACTCCTGGGTTAGCACCATCACGTTGGCCATGCTTACCAACGATCACCTCGTCCAGTGGATCCCCATCGACTACTACCCACGCGTAGGTAGATCGACGTTCCATCCCATCACCGACACCTACAATTACTTGACCCTTGTGGTGCGCACCGTCATGTACTTCAACCCCCTCCGGGTATTCCTGCCGGCCAGCCTACTGCTTTTCGTGCTGGGCATGTTGAAAACTGCCTACGATAACTTTGTGCTGAGCCACATCCGGGAATCGGACGTGATCTTGCTTGTCACCGCATTTCTGATTGGGATGCTGGGCTTGATGGCTGATCTGATCGTTACGCAGCACCGGGAGGGGTAGCGTGCGGGTCTGCTATTTCGGCACATACCGGACAGTCTACTCCAGGAACGAGATCATGATCGAGGGGTTGCGCCGGGCAGGGGTGGAGGTCGTAGAATGCCAGATTCCGCTCTGGGCCGGCATAGACGACCGGGTACAGGTCGCACTGGGAGGCTGGGCCCAGTCTGGCTTCTTTCGGCGAGTGCTCTCTACCTATCGTCGCTTGCTATCGGCCTTTCGCAAGGTGGATGACTTTGACATCCTGATGCTCGGTTACCCAGGCCAGATTGACGCATACCTGGCCCGCCTGCTGGCCTGGCAGCGGCGTAAGCCGCTGGTACTCGACGTCTTTATGTCAATCTATCTGATCGCCTGGGAGCGGGGGTTAGTAGCACGAAAGCCAATCACCGGACGGCTGATCTGGTGGTTGGAAAACGTCGCCTGTCGTCTGCCCGACAAGCTGATCCTCGACACAGCCGAGTACGTGGACTGGTTCCACCAGACCTATGGCATGCCCCAAGGGCGCTTCGGTCTGGTGCCCACTGGCGCTGACGACCGCATCTACCAACCCCTGGAGCCGCCACCGGTTCGTGGCGACGGGCAATTTCGCGTGCTCTACTATGGCACCTACATCCCCCTTCACGGAGTAGACAAGATCATTCAGGCAGCAGCTCAATTGGAGGATCATCAGGACATCGTTTTCGAGCTGATTGGCACAGGTCCTGAAAAAGACAAAGCCATGGCCCTGGCCCGGGAGCTGGATCTAGCGAACGTAAGCTTTGACGGCTGGCTGGACAAGCACGAAATCCCCGCGCGAGTTGCGAACGTCGACCTATGTCTAGGCGTCTTTGGGACGTCGGAGCAGTCAAAGCGGACCATCCAGAACAAGATCTACGAAGGACTTGCCATGCGCAAGCCAGTGATCACGGGTGACTCGCCCACGGTAAGCCATTCCCTTGTCCATGGCCAACACGTCTACCTGGTTCCTCGCGATGATCCAGCGGCTTTGGCCCAAGCGATTCTTGAACTAAAAGGTAGTCCAGACCTCCGAGATCGACTTGCCGAACAGGGCTATGCCCATTTTCGTGCCAACTTTGCCCTGGAGGCCATTGGCCAACGAACCCGCACGGTCCTCGAAGAGGTATTGGCCCAGGCCAACAGAGGGTAGAATGAGCCAATCTCTCAAAATTGCCCTGGATGTGCTGGGATTGGGCCGGCCAGGTGGTGCTCGAACGGCTACGCTCAATCTGCTTATCGGCTTGGGCGAGTTGGACCCGCTCAACCAATACACAGTCTTCCTGGAAAGGCCGGAACCTGCGCTAGATCGCTTTGCGAACTTTCAGCAGCGGGTGATCCCTGCCGATAAGCGGCTGACGATGCGCGTGTGGGCCCAGGCCAGGTTGCCCGGCATTTTGCGACGGGAAGCGTTCGACCTGGTTCACCATAACCGCTCTCTGGGCATCTTTGGGTCACCGTGCCCGACCATCATTACCATCTATGACGTCACGATTCTGGCATTGCCCGAGTTCTACCCCCTCATCGACGTCTGGTACTGGCGCTGGGTACAGCCCCGGCTGTTGCGGCGTATGGACAGAATCGTCGCCATCTCGACAAACACGAAACGGGACCTGGAAACCTTTCTGGACATCCCAGGCGACCAGATAGATGTAGTTTATGCTGCACCAGACCCGCAATTTCGCCGGTTGGCGGATCCGGCTGCGATACGGGCTGTTCGACTGAAATACGATCTGCCCGATGATTTCATCCTGTACGTAGGATTGCTGGCTCGAAAAAAGAACATCCCTACATTGTTGCAAGCCTACGCGGAGATGCGGCAGCAGACCGATCTTGCTCATCCTTTGGTAGCCACGGGCCGGCCCTTTGGCACCAGCAACGACGAAAATCGCGTGAATCAGTTGATCGACCAACTAGGCATCCGGTCCCACGTCCGGATCACGGGTCTGATCCCCCAAGAAGACGTCATCGCCCTCTACAACGCCGCCTCGGTCTTTGTCTTCCCATCCCTCCACGAAGGCTTTGGACTGGTGCCCCTGGAGGCAATGACCTGTGGGGCACCTGTCATTGCGGCCAACACGAGCGCCATTCCGGAGGTGGTCGGCGATGCCGCATTGCTGATTGACAACCCAACCGACCATCGCGAATTGGCAGCCGCCATGATCCATGTGCTGACCGACAGTGCCCTGGCCCGCTCGATGGTAGAAAAGGGATACGAACGGGCCAGACTCTTCTCGCGCGAAAGGTCTGCCCGGCAGATGCTGGCGATCTACAACCAATTAGCCCACTTGACAAAAAGATAGCCTTCCCATACAATCGGGCCGCGCAAGATCTTGCGGAGTTTCTACCGGTACCTGCCAACGGAGGATGTCAAAGGATCGGGCACCCCAGCCATCGCACAGGGAAGTACCGGCCGGAGAGCAGAAGGAATGAAAATCCAGTTCGTTCGCAACGCATTACTGTACCAGGGATTGGTGCTACTCCTGGGGCTTGTCCTGTCGGGCTGCCGCTTCCCAGCCGCCTATCCGCCTACAGTCATCGCCACGACTCCGCCTCCACCCCATACCCTATCCGCAGATCAGTTCGTAGTAACACCCACCTCATCATGGACACCAACCGTGGTAGCGACGGACACGCCATCGGCTGTTCCCACCTCCCCTCCAACCATCACGCAGACACTTACAGCAACTCCCGAACCGGAGATATCGCCCACTAGGCTCGTCCCTACCACTACCAGCGAACGAGCAGAGACTGCCACGGCCCCAGTCTCTACGACCACGCCCATAGCCAGGCAATATACCGTCTACGAGCAGCGTGATTGGAGTGTACCAGGCAGCTATGCATCGGCATCCGCCATTGACCCCCTGAAAGTGGGAACACTCCGGTTGGGCTTTACCCTGCCCGCCAATCCGCCGTACGAGGATCTGAGCCAGGACGGCTATCCGGACATTGTTTATGTTAACTATTATGACAACAGCAGCTACGAGATAAACAGCTACATCTACTGGGGCAGTGCGGATGGCTTTTCCACCGGGCGGCGAACCGAGCTCCCCACCGTGGGTGCAAGAGGAGCGGCTGTCTCCGATCTGAACAACGACGGCATTCTGGATATCGTGTTCGCCAACCTGCACGACGACGCCGGCAACTATCAAGTCAACAACTATGTCTACTGGGGCGGGCAAGGCGGGTACAGCATTGACCAGCGGACCGAGTTGCCAGGCTCCGGTTCGGGGCTGGTCTCCGTGGCGGACCTGGATGCCAACGGCTGGCAGGACATCATCTTTAGCAACCACTACGCCAACGAGCACACCCACGAAATGGACAGCTACATCTACTGGGGAAGTCCCAGCGGTTTCTCACCAGCCAACCAGACCAGCCTGCCAACCCTGGGGGCCTACGTTAACACGCCAGCCGACGTGAACCTGGACGGTTGGTTGGATCTGGTCTTTAGCAATCACCGGCTAAACAACGACCAGAGCTATGAGATCAGCAGCTACATCTACTGGGGAGGACAAGAAGGCTTCTCGACCCAACGCCGGGCCGAGATCTTGACGCGCGGAGCTACAGACAACGCGGTGGTTGACCTCAACCAGGATGGCTACACGGACCTGCTCTTCAGCAACTTTCGCAGCAATCAGGGGCGGAACACAGAGAGCTGGATCTATTGGGGCAGTGCAGGAGGTTTCGATCTCGGCAACCTGACAGCGCTGCCCACCCTGGGAGCTATCGCAAACTCGGTTGCAGATCTGAACAAGGATGGGTATCTCGACATCGTATTCAGCCAATTTCGCGACGAAGCCGGCAACTACGACGTGGGAAGCACCATCTTTTGGGGTAGCGCGGCGGGCTACAACCCGACCAACCAGACCACTTTGGAGACCAACGGGGCCGTAGGGAACTCGGTGGCAGACCTGAATCGAGATGGCTGGCTGGATCTCGTGTTCAGCAACTTCCTGTCGAGCGGGCGCTTTCGTCAAGACTCATACATCTACTGGGGCGGGCCTGGCGGCTTTGGCTCAGATCGGCGCACCTCGCTGCCGACACTGGGCGCCTACGACAATAGCGCTGTCGGCGGCAGGTTGTCCTATGGTCACAAGGGTCTAGGCAATAGCTACAGCCAGGCAACCAGCGAATGGACGGTACCTCGCATCTATCCTGATAGCGGGCATCTGGTCTCGGTAGCTTTTGGCGGGATCACCCACGAATGGATCACAGCCACGTGGGACTGTGCACTGCCCACAGGCACTGATGTGAGCCTGGATGTGGCCACCAGTGCCGACGGCAAAAGCTGGTCAGCGTGGGAACCAGTGGCCACAAGCAGTGTGGACGGTACCAACGAGGCAAAGCTGAGCGTAGGCACAGCCCGCTTTATACGCTACCGCGTGACACTGCACAGCGCGTCGAACCACAGGTTGACGCCAACGATCAGCCGGGTCGCCTTGATCGGTGCTGACAGAGTGACCGCACGTCTCTACCTGCCGCTAATGACCAGAGGCCATCCGCCCTTGTGAAAACCGGTCGAGCAGACTTTTACGGGGCAGCCGTCACCTTGCTGGCGCTCAGCCTGGCGCTGAAGCTACTGGGGGTCGCACAGCAAGCGCTGCTGGCCTATCTCTTCGGCGCAACGAGCGAACTGGATGCCCTCCTGGTCGCTGTGTCGGTGCCAATGTTGGTCATCAATATTCTGGCTTCCGGTTCGCTGAGCCTGGCATTCGTACCGCTGTTCAGTGAGTACTATGCCCGGGGACAGCGACAAAAAGCCTGGTTCGCAGCCAGCGTGGTGGCCAACGTGTCGGTGGGCGTGGCCCTGATGGCATTGGTGGTCGGTGCAGCCGGGGCGCCAACGATAACCCGGTGGCTCGGTCCTGGATTCGATGCAGCGACCCATCGGTTGACGACATCGCTTTTCATAATCTTGCTACCCACCATGGCGCTGGCCGCGCTATCGGCCATGGTGAAAAGCGTGCTCTACTTCTTCCGGCGTTTCGGCCCGCCGAACGCCGCCTACGTCGCTGGCAATCTGTTGCTCCTGGGCGTGGTTGTCTGGCTGCACCAGGAGCTGGGCGTGAAGGCAGTTGCCTGGGGGATGGTGCTCAGCGCTACGGTGGCGTTAGGACTGCAACTGGTCGTCTTGCGGGGTACCAATCCGAGTTACCACTTTTCGTTCGACGTGCGACAAGCTGGTGTTAAGCAGACAGGGCTGCTACTGCTGGGCATGACCGTGTCCATCGTAGCCATGCAACTTAACCTGATCATAGACCGGGCATTTGCCTCAAACCTCGGGGAGGGTAACGTCTCCATCCTGGAGTATGCTGCCGACTTTGACAAGTTGATCGTCAGCACCTTTGCCCTCGCAGCGGCGGCAGCCATCTACCCTACCCTGTCCGATCTGTTCAGTCAGGCGCGGGAGCAGGAATTCGCTGACCGGCTGACCGAGACTGTCTTGACAGTGGGCCTGGCCGTCTTGCCTCTTGCTGCCGTGACACTGGTGTTGCGACAAGAGATCATCGCCATCGTCCTGCAGCGGGGTCATTTCGGTCCTGGCGAGACGGAAGCAGTGGCTGAGGTGCTGGTTCATCTGATGCCGGCGCTGGTGGCTTGGGCGTTTCTCTACACAGCCCTGTATGCTTTTTTCGCCCGACGGCAGTCCTTCGCGCCAGTGGTCGTGCTGTTGGCTGTCCTGGCCGGCAACGCCGCACTGGATGCCTGGTTGGGTCCTTTGCTCGGCGTACCAGGGCTGACCCTGGCAACCTCCATTGTTGCCTGGGGGGGGACTGCCACGCTGTGGACCCTGCTTCTGCGGCGGGTTCCAGCTATGAACATGCGCAGGCTGGTAGTGGCAATGGCCAAGATTGCCTTGGGGGCAATGTTGGCAGGGGTGATTTGCTGGCTCGTCGCTACTCGGATGCAGAACGCCCTGCCGGCGGCAAGCGCAATGACGGCACTGCTCACCACCGCTGTGTCGGCAGGCTGCGCAGGATTGGTCTATGCGCTGGCGCTATGGTTGCTACGCGTAAGAGAAGCGCAGTGGCTGGCCGCGTGGGTGATCCAACGCTTCCGACCGCTATCCGCGAAAACCTAGACTGAGAGAGTGAAATGAGGATTCTATTCGTCGTGAGTGACTTGATGCTTGAATCACTGGGCATCATGTACCTTTCCAGCAGTCTGAAGCAGGCAGGGCACACCGTGGCCTTGGCAGCCGTCCGGGAAGACAATGTTCTGGACATCGGCCGTCGTTTCCAGCCAGAGCTGGTCGGATACGGGTTGCACTCCGGACTGCAGCACCAGCTTCTGTTGATCAACCAGCGGCTGAAGGAACGGTTCGACTTTTTTGCGGCCTTTGGCGGACCGCATCCCACTTTTTTCCCCGAGATGATCGAGATGGATGGCGTAGACGGGATATGTATTGGCGAAGGGGACTCTGCCATCCTAGATCTCGCAGATCGCCTGGCAGCCGGCAAATCCGTGAGCGACGCGCCCAACTGGTGGATCAAGGAGAATGGACAAATACACCGCAACCCGGTGGCCCCACTCATCCAAGATCTGGACTCCTTGCCCTTCCCCGATCGGGACTTGATCAAGGGGCGAGAGCGATTCCTGAAGCACCGGCGGATGCGGACCCTACTGACCGGCCGGGGTTGTCCGTTCGACTGCACCTATTGCTTCAATCACGCGTACATTGCCATCTATGGCCAGAGCTGGGCCAAGGTGCGGAGGCGAAGCGTGGACAACGTCGTCGTGGAAGCCAAGCTCCTGAAGACCGACTATGGCGCTGAATTCTTTTACTTTGCCGACGACACGTTCATCCTGCATCCCGCCTGGATCGAGGAGTTTTCGCGAAAGTACAGCAAAGAGGTAGGCCTGCCTTTCGTCTGCAACGTGCGGGCCAACCTGGTGAGCGACGACCTGATACGCCTTTTGAAGGAGGCCAACTGCCATTCGGCCTGTATGGGAGTGGAGACAGCGGACGATGAGCTTCGCAATCTGCTTTTCAAACGGCGCATGAGCACCGAACAGATGCTGGGCGCTGCGGAGATCCTCCACCGTTACGACATCAAACTCTATACGGCCAACATTCTGGGCATACCCACAGGCAGCTTTGACATAGATGTCGAAACCCTCAAGCTCAACGTGGCCATGAAGCCAGCAGCTGCGCACGTCGGCCTACTGCAGCCCTTCCCTGGCACCGAAATCCGCCGTTTTGCCGAAGAACACAACCTGCTGGAGACTGCAGAAGACGGCATGCCAGCTTCTTTGTACACCGGTACAGTCATCAAGATGCCGCCAGAGGAGAAACGGCGGGTCCAGAACCTCGGTCATCTCTTTCCCCTTGTGGTCGAGATGCCATTCTTGCTGCCGTTCGCCCACTGGCTGGCCCGACTTCCCCTGGGGCCACTCTATCTATCCTTGCGCATGGTTGTCACAGAGCTGACCATCAGCCGGCGCATCTTCCAGCCACCGCCGTCGCTGGGCTTCTACCTGCGGCGGATCCGTGCGCGGCTGAGCCGATCTTTTGTCTAGAGCCGAGGAAAGCCAATGAGACTCTGGTATCTATTTCGCTCCATTCTCCGCCGCCTGCACATGTGGTGGCGAGCAAGCCGCTTCCGCCGTCATGGTGCTTACATCGGCAAGCGGGTGTGGATCGGATCCCGGGTGGTGACTGACTGGCCCTTTGCCCAGTTCCTGGAGGTCCAGGATGACGTGACCTTGGGCGATGGCACCAACATAATCCTCCACGACGCGACGTTGACCGTAGTCACCGGAGACGTGCCGGCACGCTTTGGCAAGGTGACCATCGGGCGAGGGACCTGCCTGGGCCACCAGGTAACCGTTATGCCAGGTGTGACCATCGGCGAGCAGTCACTCATCGGGGCGTGCTCTCTGGTGACAAAGGACATTCCGCCTCGCTCTTTCGCCTTTGGTGTTCCAGCCCGTGTAAGGGGGACCATCGACGAACTGCGCACCCGGTACCTCGATCGCATGGAGGAGGAGTTGGCGCGTGGTGACAGCCATATCGCCTACTGGGAGGTGCCGGCTTGGCACGAGCACCGCGTCGAGTGGTCGCACGCCCGCTCATCAAGAGAGCGCTTCTTGCGCGACCACAATCCCCAAAATGTGCCGCAGAGAGGGAAGCAAGCCGGCAAGTGAGCAAAAAGAGCGAGTTCAAGCCAGAACCCATTCCCTCCAGCCTCTATGACGAGGAGTACTTTGCGGATGTAGAGGGCTATCAAGTTTTCCAAATGTCCCAGGGCACAACTGCCTCTCGTCGCCTGCAGGTCGCCCTGCAGCTTGGCGAGATCTGCCCAGGCGACCGTGTCTTGGACGTGGGATGTGGCCGTGGTGAGGTACTGATCCAGGCAGCCCTCCGCGGGGCCATCGCCTTTGGCATCGATTACTCGGCGGCCAGTGCCGATATCGCCCATCGAACCACTGCCGCACAAAAGATGGCTATGACTACCAAGGTTTCCCAGGCCAACAGCAAAGCTCTGCCATTCGCAAGCGCCGCATTCGACCATGTATTCCTGCTCGACATTGTGGAGCACCTGCATCCCTGGGAACTGGAGGAAACACTGGCCGAAGTGCGACGGGTCTTGCAGCCGGAAGGGCAGTGCGTGATACACACCATGCCCAATCTGTGGTACTACCGCTTTGGGTACCCGATCTATCGGTTCCTGCAACGCCTTCGGGGAGAGCAGCTCCCCGCCGATCCCCGGCACCGGTTTCGATACCACGCGGCCATGCATGTGAACGAACAGGACGTGCTGAGCCTAAAGGCCAACCTACGCGGTGCAGGATTCAAAGCGCGTGTGTGGGCAACCAATGTGCAGCCCTATGCCCAGGAGCATGGCCAGTTGGGCGCCGTGGTGGACTGGCTGTGTAGAGTCTATCCCTTCAAGTGGATCTTGTGCAACGACCTGTTCGCCATCGCCAGCCCGATGGATGAGCGCCTGTGATGCTCCAGGATCGTTGGCACCTGGGTCGCTACGCGCGCAGTATCATAGTCTGGGCCAAAAAGCATCGCAGATCCCTTGGCTACCTGTTCAGCGGCCTGCTCCTGGCGTTTCTGGGCTACTATATCTATCGGAACTGGCAAGTGCTGAGGCAGTATGAATTCACCCTCGCCCCCTTCTACCTGGTCTTGTCCATCACCCTCCTGGTCCCTACGTTCTGGTTTCCGGCTCTCCTCTGGTGGCGGATCACTGCTGACGCGCTCCATGCTGAGCTAAACTGGCGGGTCTCGGTGCGATTATGGTTCACGTCCCAGATCACGCGCTACCTACCGGGTGGGGTGTGGAACCTGTTCAGCCGCGTCTATCTCTTCAGCGAGCAAGGGGTGTCTGCGAGCCAGACGGCTCTGGGCCTGGTCCTGGAAACCGTTTTTGTCCTGATGGCCCAGGTGTTGGTTTTTGTCCTGTCCCTGCCGTTTTGGCTCGATCAAGCAACCTCTTTTTACTGGGCCTTGCTCGTTCTGCCCCTGGGCCTCTTGTTGATCCATCCAGCAGTGCTCCAGCGGACCATGGATTGGGTGGCGCGGCTACAGGGCCGGCCAGACTTGCCAAAAACAGAGCTGCGGGGAAGTTGGACGGCGATGATGCTCGCTGGCTACACAGCTGGCGCCATCCTGGGCGGCAGCGCCTTTTTTTTCTTTGTGCGGTCCCTATATCCGGTGCCCCTCCAGCTCTTGCCCGTATTGGCCGGCATGGTCAACCTGGCCCAGACTGTTGGATTCCTCACACTATTCGCCCCGAACGGGTTGGTCGTGCGCGAAGGGATGCTGATCCTCCTGCTTGGTTGGCAGTTGCCGGTGCCCGTGGCCGTCATCAGCGCCCTGTCTTCCCGGCTGTGGCTGCTAGCAGGCGAATTGATCGGGCTCGCAGCTTCCAGAATGCTCTAGACAAGGCTCGGTACCACTACTAATCCTTTTGGGTTATAGGAAATCCGACCCAAACCGGCCTGGCAGGACCAAGACACTCCTAATGGGTTATTGACTTTCAGACTGCCATCGCCTATACTGGTACGCAAAGAGGGACAACTATTGGTTGATATCATCGGTATGAGGCAACGAAAGGAGGGTAGCTACGAACCGAACTATCATGGCACCAGCCCGAAACGGGAAGCGTACTCGAGGATTCTAGCTAACCACATTCGAAGCAAAATTTTTGGGAGGAATGAACCAACATGAAGAAAGTTAGCATCTTGATCGCATTGGTACTCTTGGTGAGCATGTCCAGCTTTGCGCTGGCTTCTGGCCCGCGCACCACCGGCTTCCAGATTCAGAACCTGGGGGATGGTGATGCGGAAGTGTACATTTACTATTACAACACAGATGGCAGCACGGAGTGCATGGATGGTCCAGTCACCATCGGTGTTGGTGAGTCGAGGAACTGGTATCAGGGTCTCGACGGTTGCATCGGCGCCCTGCCTGGTTCTTGGCAGGGTTCGGCTGTGATCGAGTCCACCCAGCCGGTGGCCGTGATCGCCAACATCGCCGAAGGTGGGGACTATGCCGCCGGTGCCTACGTTGGCACATCGGGCACCACGGCCGGCGCTCCCTTGATCCTGCCTGCCATCATGAGCGGCGCGGGCTACTTTGGCTTCACGACTGACTTTGCCATCCAGAACGCTGGCGCGGACACCGCCGCCTGCACACTGGAGTTCTACCAGACAGGCGAAGCCACACCTGACAAGACCATCCCCAGCTTCAACGTTGAGGTCGGTGCGTCCTACTACCGCAACCAGGAGACGCAGGATGCCGACCTGGGCGCCAACTGGCTTGGCGTTGTCATCGCTGACTGCAACCAGCCCATGGCTGGCACGATCAACCAGAAGCCCCTTGGCGGCGCTGCGGGCGCACTGCTCACCTACGACGCCGTAGCGGCCGACAAGATCCCGACGGGCGACATCAGCCTGCCGGTCATCATGTGGAATTTCTTCGACTTCTGGACCGGGCTGCAGCTCATCGCTACCGATGCGGCGGGTGCGGCCGGGACGATCTCCATCTACGATAGCAGCGGCGTGCTAGCCCACAGCGAACCCTTTACCCTGGGCCAGTACGGGTCCCACGTGTTGGTTCCCGACCTGGTTGGCGGAAGCTTCAGTGGCACGGCAGACGAGTTGTACTCGGCAGCGATTGATTTCACCTCTGGCGCCGGGACTGCCATGGTCAACCAGAGGAACATGGCCGGTGCCATCGGCATGACGTACAGTGGCATCTATGGGGCCAACATGACCGAGGGTCTGAGCATCCCCTTCGGCGCACGGAACTACTATGGCGTCAGCACGGGCTTCCAGGTGGTGAACACTGGCGCAGCCGGCGACATCATGGTTTACTATGACGGCTCGCCTGGGTCGGGGAGCGTATCCACTACGGTCGGTCCCATCTCCTTGGGCGCCGGTGATGCGGTTCCGCTTCAGCAATTCCTGGTCGGTGGGGACGATCCTGACCTGCAGGGCTGCACCACCTGCGGTAGCGCCGGCACCGGGAACCGGTGGTATGGAAGCATCCGCGTGGTGGGCGACGCTGGGATGAGCCTGAGCGCCATCGTCAACGAGCGTGGGTTCGATCAGTCCGTCGTTGGTGACGTGGGCCAGGTCTACAACGCCTTCAACTACGTACCCTAGCTAGCACCCGTGAGTAATCCTAGGAAGGGCCACTGGCGCTACCGGTGGCCCTTCCTTCATTGCAGGGGCGAGATCGCCGCCTCAGGAGCTAGGGGCGGTGGCCATACCTGCCACACCTCGCAGGCAGTTGCTGCAGTCTCGACCTCCCGTTGACGCACAACGGCAATCCCCAGAGAACACACTTTCATGGCTGATGCACCGCTTCCATCCGACAACTCGGCGGACCCATATGGGCCAGAGTACCAATACTTCCGTGCCCGCCTGGCCAAGCAAGGCCCGCTGAGCTATGAGTGGTGGGCAAGTCACTTCACGGCCCGACTGGTGCGTCGCTACCAACAGGATGGTCGACTGCTGGAGATCGGATGTGGACTGGGGCGGACACTGCAGCTTCTCGAAGACGGCTTTGAGACCTATGGCACAGACATTTCTGCATTTGCCCTGGAAACCGCTCATCAGGTCGCTTCTCGCTCCTACATCATACAGATGGACGCCCGCCAATGCTTTGCCTTCAGCAGGGAATGTTTCGACGTCGTGTTGGCAGCTTATGTATTCGAGCACCTGGAAAACCCGGGGCAGACATTAGCACAGTGCGCCCATCTGCTCAAGCCGGGTGGCACCCTGATCTGCTTTGTGCCGAATACCGAATGCGTTTCCCGCCGCTGGAAAGGTGAAGGCTGGTTCGGCTTTCGCGATAGGGGCCATGTCTCGATCCTCTCTTCCCGGGCCTGGCTGGATCTGATGGTGAGCAGTGGCCTGCGAGTCGAGCGCGTCTTTGGTGACGGTCTCTGGGACGCACCCTACGTGCCGTTCGTACCCACCTCGATCCAGCGCATCGTGTTCCTCTTGCCCTCCCTGCTCCAGTTCCAGCTAGGTATACCTTTTTTGCCCTCGCGGCTTGGGGAGAATCTGGGGATCATCGCGTGCAAGGATGGTACGCCAGGGAAGCATCGCCGGGACTCCCAGCGACACAAAGTGCCCTGAGAGCTGGGAGAGGCGCAGAGCCATGAGGTTCGCATGAAGTTCCAAGGGGATCTTACCTGAATGGCAAGGATCCAACAAGCCAGAGGCCGCGTTCGGACTTGCAGCATCTTCAGCGCTCGCCGTGATCTGGGAGTGATCGCCGCCTTGATCCTCTGTCTGACCCTGCTTAGCGGCCCAGCAGTGGCCAAAGATCCATCCTCCCAAGACGGTTGGTCGCGCCCCGAGAACCTGTCGTCCAGCCCCACCCGCTCACGCTGGGCCGAGTTGGCCAATGACCCCACGTCAGGCGACCTGATGGTGGTCTGGGAAGAAGGCCCCTTTCCGGAAGAAGAGATTCTGGGACGCCGGTGGCTGAAAGCCAGCAATGCCTGGACACCCGCGGAGAACTTGACCAGTTCTGCTTGGATGGACAAAGCGCCAGCCCTCCTGTTCGACCCCAATGGCAATGGGCACCTGCTGTGGACCCGGCGCTATGCTGCAATGTGGGGCGCCCCTGAGGATGGCACAGACCTGATGTGGCGGCGGTGGGATGGTGCAGCATGGTCCGAAGAGGAGGTTCTGCTCCACATCGACTCTCTTCTTCCAGGTTCCTACGGTCTGGTGCTGTCAGAGACCCCGGACAGTGTGCTGCTCTTTGTAGTTTGGGATGGTGGCTACCGGCAGGCCGAATACCGCGACGGTGCCTGGAGCGAACTGGCGCCGTGGGATTACAGCCTGGGTGTGAGCCTGGTCCGTCTGTTTGTGGATGGAAACGGCATCTGGCACGCCGCTGGCTATGGACTCAACGATAATCCTCTGGAGCCGTGGTTCTACGATGCCTACTATGTCAACTATGACGGGACCAATTGGACCACGCCCCTAAATCTCTCGTTGGACGATGGCGTCACCAACGACGTGGGACTGGCCTTGGACGACCAGGGCAGGTTGCATTTCCTGTGGTCGGATCCAAAATACAGCGCGTCCTCCGATTCACAAAAGTCAGTGATCTGGGAGCGGATCTACACAGGTTCGGGCTGGACGCCGAATGCCGAGGTCACACAGTTCAACGAAAACCAGGCCATTGACGGCTTTTACGTGACCACGGATGTTACGGGCACCCTGCACCTTGCGTGGAGCGAGGGTCTTATCGTGGATGGCACGCACACCGGCCTTGACATCTACTACCAGTCCGGCGATGGTACAGCCTGGGGACAGGAGGATTTGGTGTACCGCTCCTCTGCATCCAGCCAGCACCCCGCCTTGGCCCTGTCTGCCCAGGACCCTACCATTGTGTGGCACGAGGCTCTCTCTACAGCCGAGGATGTGTTTTTCTCCCGCCAGGTCGAGCCTGGCCCCTCGGGCTACGAGGCATACCTGCCTCTGGTGAGCCGTTAGCGCCTCCCTCCTCTAGGGGGCTGTGCTTGTGGGCGTCCCACCCTGCCAAGTCGTTTCTCAACCTTGCCTCCCCTCCCGCAGCATGATATAATGTGGCCCTGCCAAAGGTGTAGACAGGTAAAAAGCACCCTATACTCAAGTCTGCAGTTCGCAAAGGGGCGGAGAATCCATGGAGACTAGCCAAGGCTGAGGAGCCAGCAATGCCGCTCGACCCACCGCTGCAAGGGCCGACGTCGTGGCTGGCTCCATGTCATTTAGAATCTATCCGAAAACTTGCTCAAAGCCCCAGTCTCGGGGGCGCCGTCCGCCCTCGAGGACGAGGGCTAGAGCATTTTCGGATAGGTACTCAGCAATCCTGGACCAGAGGAGGAAAAGTTGAAGCTGCACGAGTACCAATCGAAGCGAATCTTTGCCCAATACGATGTGCCGATCCCGCAGGGTGATGTGGCGACCACGCCGGAGCAAGTGCGGCAGATCGCCGCCCGGTTGGGCAGGAGAGTGGTGGTCAAGTCGCAAGTTCTAGTTGGCGGCCGGGGGAAAGCCGGCGGCATTCGCCTGGCCGATGACCCGGATGAGGCAGAACAGATCGCAGGTCAGATCCTGGGGATGAAAATCAAGGGGATGATGGTCAAAAAAGTGTTGGTTGACGAGGCCGCTGACATCTCCAAGGAGATCTATTTGGGCATTGTCATCGATCGGGCCAAACGCCGGCCGGTAATGATGGCCTCGGCAGAGGGTGGGGTGGAGATCGAGGAAGTGGCACGCGTCACACCCGAGCGCATCGTCAAGATCACCATCGATCCCTTCCTGGGCCTACAGCCGTACCAGGGCCGGGAACTGGCCTTTGGCATCGGCCTGCCCAAGGAAAAGGTGCGGGAGTTTGTCAAGATCGCCCAGGGCCTGTTCAGGGCGTTTGTGGAATGCGATGCCTCCCTGGCCGAGATCAACCCACTGGTAGTGACAGGCGAGGGCAAGCTGCTGGCGGTCGATGGCAAGATGTTGCTGGACGACAACGGTCTCTTCCGGCACTTTGAGCTGGCGGAGATGCGTGATGCCGACGAGGAAACGCCGGAGGAACAGGAAGCCCGCCGGCATGGGCTGAGCTATGTCAAGCTCGATGGGGAGATCGGCTGCATGGTGAATGGCGCCGGCTTGGCCATGGCCACGATGGACATCATCAAACTCTATGGTGGCGAGCCCGCCAACTTTCTTGACATCGGCGGCGGTGCCCAGGCGGACAAGGTGGCAGCGGCGCTGCGCATTATCCTCTCGGATCCGAACGTCAAGGGCGTATTGTTCAACATATTTGGCGGTATTACTCGCTGCGATGAGGTGGCCAAAGGCATCCTGGAAGCCCTCAATGAGGTGCCGACGGAGGTGCCGATGGTTGCCCGGCTTGTCGGCACGAACGAGGAAGAGGGACGCCAAATCCTGGCTGAGGCCGAAATGACTACGGCTGCCACGCTGGCCGAAGCGGCTCAGAAAGCGGTCGCTGCAGCGCGAGGAGAGTGATAGAAATGAGCATTCTGGTCGATAGCAAGACACGATTGGCTGTGCAAGGGATCACCGGGCGGGAGGGTGAATTCCACACCCGGCAGATGCAGGCCTATGGCACGAATGTTGTGGCCGGCGTCACGCCCGGCAAGGGGGGTAGCTGGGTTGCTGGGATCCCGGTATTCGATACCATGCACGAGGCCGTGAAAGCCACTGAAGCCAACACCTCGATCGTTTACGTACCGGCCCGATTCGCACCAGACGCCATCCTCGAAGCAGCCGACGCGGGTATCAAGGTCATCGTCTGCATCACCGAGGGCATTCCCGTACTGGACATGATCAAGGTGCGGACCCACCTGGACTGCATGGACGCCCGGCTGATCGGACCGAATTGTCCGGGGATCATCACGCCCGGGGAAGCCAAGGTAGGCATTATGCCCGGTCACATCCACACGCCGGGCCCTGTGGGCCTGGTATCGCGCAGCGGCACCCTGACCTATGAGGTGGTACACGCCTTGACGGAAAACGGGTTAGGCCAGTCGACGGCCATCGGCATCGGGGGTGACCCCATAATCGGAACGGACTTTATCGAGGTACTTGCGCTGTTTGAGGAGGACCCGCAGACAGAGCAGATCGTCCTCATCGGTGAGATCGGTGGCACCGACGAGCAGCGTGCGGCAGAGTTCATCAAGCTCCATATGCGGAAACCGGTGACGGCCTTTATCGCTGGCCAGACGGCTCCACCCGGCAAGCGGATGGGCCACGCAGGCGCCATCATCGAAGGCGGCGAGGGGACAGCCGCGGAAAAGATGGCGGCTTTTGAGCAAGTGGGCGTGCGAGTAGCCCGCCATCCGGGCGAGATCGCCCAAATGGCAGCAGAGTTAGCTTGAGGCAAGGACGGCAAGCTGCCAGAGACTGTCCTGGCCGCCGGTAATCAACTGCTTGCCAGTTACATGGAAACAGTTTTGCCAATATTTTTTGACAATCAACTTATTCCCTGGTATACTGGTTCCCTGGAGTACCCTTCAAAGCGTGAACCAGCGGCCTTGCAGCAGCAGGCTGCCCGACATCGATTCACCGTGGAATTGAGGAGGGACTGTGACGTATTGGAGACAACCCCTGGACCGGGACCGCATCCAGGTGCCCCACGGTATCGTCCATATCATCGAGGAACGGTGCAAAGGATGCGGCTTCTGCGTTGAATTCTGCCCCCAGGATGTGCTGATCATGTCTGAGCACACCAACGCCAAAGGCTATCATCCACCCAAACTGACAGACGATTCCCGTTGCATCAACTGTGGACTGTGCGCCCTGCTCTGTCCCGATTTCGCCATCTATGTCGAAAACGGCGGACTGGAGACGCCGGACTCTATAGCGCCAATCCACAGGGGCGAGGTACAAACATGAACCAGCCACAAGGCCACTTGACTGGCGAGCACTTTATGCTGGGCGACCATGCTGCTGCCGAAGGAGCCATCCTGGCCGGCTGTCGCTTCTTTGCCGGATATCCCATTACCCCCGCTACAGAGATCGCCGAACGGATGTCTGTCCGGCTTCCACAGGTGGGCGGCGTGTATATCCAGATGGAAGATGAACTGGCTTCCATGAACGCCATCCTGGGTGCCTCGTGGGCCGGCGCCAAGTCCATGACCGCCACCAGCGGCCCCGGCTTCTCACTGATGATGGAGAACCTCGGACTGGGTATCATGTTAGAGACCCCCTGCGTGCTGGTCAACGTCCAGCGGGGCGGACCTTCAACTGGTCTTCCCACTCTGGTAGGCCAACAGGACATGATGCAGGCCCGCTGGGGCTCTCACGGCGACTATGAGATCATCGCCCTGTCGCCCACATCGCCCCAAGAGCTGTTCAATCAGACCATTCGTGCCTTCAACCTCGCGGAGAGATTTCGGGTCCCGGTGCTTGTGATGACCGATGCTGAGGTGGGTCACATGACCGAGAGAGTGGTCATCCCCTCGCTCGAGGAGATCGAGATTGTGGAACGTCCCCTGGTGCGCAGGGGAGACGTAGAGCCGGACCATTTTCGCATCTTTCGCGATGGTTCCGCTGGCAACGGCAACGGATATGTCTCACCGATGGCCATTGCCGGCGAGGGATATCGCATCCACGTCACCGGCCTCACCCACGATGAACGCGGCTACCCTGGCATGAACTCCCAGACCCAGGACTGGAACGTGTCCCGGCTGATCAACAAGATCCGCACCCACCGCAACGAGATCATCGAGGTAGAGGAACATGATCTGGACGACGCCGAAGTGGTGGTCGTCTCTTACGGCATCTCGGCGAGAACCTCACTGTGGCCCATCGAGTTGGCGCGCAAGGAGGGCATCCGGGTTGGCTATCTAAGGCTCATCACCGTTTGGCCCTTTCCTGAGGAGCACATCCGCCGGTTAGCCAAAGGGATCCGCGCCTTTGTCGTGCCCGAGATCAACATGGGCCAGATCGTGCGCGAGGTAGAGCGATGCGCAGCCGGACAGGCCCTTGTGTTTGGCGCGAATCGCGCTGGTGGCGACATCCTGGAACCCGATCACGTATTGAACATCATCCGGCAGGCGGCCGGGCAGCCCGTCCAGGAGGAGGAGCGGTAGGCATGAGCGAAGACAGAATGCGCCGCAGTGAGCGACTTCACATGCTGGGCTACGAACCCCCTGACGAAAGCGACTGGGAGACCGGCCTGCACCCTATGGATAGACTCTTGCGGGGAGAGCGGCTGCCCCACATCTGGTGTCAGGGATGCGGCCTGGGCACGGCCCTCACGACATTCATCTCTGCCCTGCAGTGGCTTGAAGCGAATCGCGAATGGGACCTGGACAAGGTAGCCGTCGTGTCGGGTATTGGCTGCACGGGGCGCATCGCTGGCTACATCCGATTGGATTCGTTCCACACCACCCACGGGCGGGCCATCCCCTTTGCCACCGGCCTGAAGCTGGCCAATCCGGAGCTCAAGGTCGTCGTGCTCTCCGGCGACGGCGACATTGCT
>Ga0180438_10001951_pt1 | contig 34999 bp, 28 predicted proteins | sample SS_ome_12_FD_132455 | JGI IMG/M metagenome (GOLD analysis project Ga0180438, IMG submission 132455) | Hypersaline lake sediment archaeal communities from the Salton Sea, California, USA - SS_3_D_2 metaG | ecosystem: Environmental > Aquatic > Non-marine Saline and Alkaline > Hypersaline >... | reverse complement strand
CCTGCGACTGCTCTACGCAGTCGTGGGCATCAGCTTGGGCCTATTGGCGATCATTCCGCCGCTCATCGTGTTCTCTGTAACCCACGAGCGGCCTTCAGAGGAGCAGCCCGAGCCTTTGCGGGTACGGGATGCACTCGTAGCCACGTTGAGCAACCGCCCTTTCTGGCTGGTGATGGGATTGTATCTGCTCAGTTGGACGACGGCTAGCATCCTGGCTGCAAACCTCATCTACTATGCCAACTACTTCCTGCGCGTGCCAGACCAGGCCAACTACTTTGTGCTCGTCGCCCAGGGATCGGCCATTCTCGCTATCCCTCTGATCGTGTGGCTGGCCCGCCATCTGGACAAGCGCCGTGCCTTTATCCTGGGCACCGCCTGCTGGATGGTCGTACTATTAGGCATCTACCTCCTGGCTCCCAACCAGGTGACGCTGGCCTACGTGCTGGCGGCGTTGGCGGGCCTGGGCATCGCCACTGCCTATGTCGTGCCCTGGTCGATGGTACCCGACATCATCGAATACGACGAGGTGAACACCGGCCAGCGCCGTGAGGGTTCCTATTATGCCTTTGCCTCCTTTTTCCAGAAACTGGCCACCGGCGTGGCCCTGTGGGCTATGACGCAGGCATTGGCATTCACAGGCTATATTACACCCGAACATGGCGCCCCACTGCCGGTGCAACCACCCGAATCCGTGCAGGCTATCCGCCTCTTCATGGGACCAGTTCCCGCTGTGTTGCTGGTGCTCGCCATTCTCTTCGCCTGGCGCTATCCCATCAGCCGGGAGCGGCACCGGGCCCTGCGAGAACAACTGGCAGAGAGGGATGCGTTGTCATAGGCCGTCTGGCGTCACGGTTGACTGGCCTCGGGGCGATCGCTCTGAGGGTGGATGATGGATGGGCGGCGCCTATCGATTATGCTATGACCTGCGAGGTGAACAATGGACAACTATGCGCCTGAGACCCTGGCCATCCATGCCGGGGAGGAAGCCGATCCACAGACCGGCGCGCTACGGTTGCCACTGCACATGGCGACGACCTTCAAGCTGCCCGGTTTTGGCCGCAGCCTGTTCGACGCGCTGCTGATGGAGTCGGACAATCCACCCCACGCCTATACCCGCTGGAGCAACCCCACGCTGCGGGCGTTGGAAGAGCGCATGGTCGCACTGGAAGGGGCGGGGGATCGGCGACGGACCGGCTCCATAGCCGCCGTGGCAACGGCCACTGGCATGGCCGCAGTGTCGGCATTGCTGCTGACCTGCCTGGGGCAGGGTGACCACGTGGTCGCCAGCGAAGTATGCTATGCCGGGTCGGTGGAGCTATTCGGCGAACACCTACCGCGCCTGGGCATCGAGGTCAGCCTGGTGGACACCAGCGAGGTAGAGCAAGTGCGGTCGGCGCTCCGGCCCAACACGCGCTTGGTCTATGTCGAGACGCCAGCCAACCCGATCCTGCGCATCTCGGACATCAACGCCCTGGCTCAAGTGGCCCACGACGCGGGTGTGCCCCTGGCCGTGGACTCGACTTTTGCCGGTCCGACGCTACAGCAGCCTCTGCGCCTCGGCGCCGACTATGTGCTGTACAGCCTGACCAAGTACCTCAACGGGCACGGCGATGCCCTGGGCGGAATCGTGCTCGGACCGAAGGATGGGATCCAACGTGTCCGCAAGGAGATGCTGGTGCACCTGGGCGGGGCGATGAGCCCCTTCAATGCCTGGCTCATCCTGCGCGGCCTGGCAACATTGCCCTTACGAATGGAACGTCACTGCGACAATGCCATGGAGGTGGCCCGCTTTCTGGAGGACCACCCCAGAGTCCAGCGCGTCGTCTACCCTGGCCTGGAGAGCCACCCGCACCACGAACTGGCCAAGCGGCAGATGTCCGCCGGCGGTGGAACTGCCGGCTTTGGGGGGATGATCACCTTCCAGTTGAAGGGCGGCTTGGGGGCAGCCATCACCCTGGCGGAAAAGATCCGCCTGTTCCAGTACGCAACGTCGCTGGGGCACGCCCACAGCCTGCTCTTCTACTATCCCACCGACCTGTACGTGGACAATGTGTCCTATCTCAGTGCAGAGCAAAAGGCGCGCATCCGGGCCTGGATGGGCGACGGGATCGTAAGAGCCAGCATCGGCCTTGAGAACGCCCAGGATCTGAACGGCGACCTGGACCAAGCCTTGAGGGGTCGCACTGTCAAAGGGCTGGCAGGGCCGGTGCTTTACCGGCTGATGAGTTAGCCAACCACGGAGATGGGACCGGAATCGGGCGAAATCCCGGTGAGCCATCCATTGAAGCGGGAGCTCGCTCGAAAGATCCGGTGGTCGGCAGAATTCTTGACCAAGCATGGATGCAGCACAGATCTTTTCCGACATCTCTGAGCTGTCCACGCCACGGCCCAACGGCAGCCGGGCACTGGAACGTACCGTGGATGCTGTCAAGTCGTGGCTGGAGGACAAAAGCATCCCCGTCCAGGCTCAGTCTTTCCTACTGCGCCCCTTCTTTATGGAATTGCTCGGCCTCTGGCTGGCCCTGGCGGGACTCCTGCTGGTGGTGGCTGTCCTGGGACGCTGGCGATGGATGGGATTGGTATTGGCCCTCCTGACCGTGGCGGTTCCCGTGTTAGAGATCCGGCTGCTGGTGCCTGTGGTCAGCGCCATGGTGCGGCAGCGGGCCTGTAATCTGATCGTTCACATACCCGGGCCACAACCGCGCTGTGAGGCGATCCTCTGTGCCCACATGGATTCCAAGACGGAACTCCTGGATCACCTCCAGCGGCAGAGGCTTTTTCGATTTGGCCCGCTGGCCATGGGCCTGGCACTGGCCAGCGGGGTGCTCATCACCATCGATGGGCTCCTGCCGGGCGGCACGCCCCAACTCGCCATCCGCTGGCTGGCGGTTCTGACCACCTTGCCGGTGGCCGCCTACGGGCTGGGAATGGGCTTCCACCTGGTTGGTGGGCGCTTGAGCTCACATCCCAGCCGCGGCGCAGTGGACAATGGGGCTGCCGTGGCAGTGCTGCTGGCCATGGCCCACCGGCTGAAAGACGGAAACCTGCGCCTGGATCACACCTCGGTCACCCTGCTATTCACGGTCGGGGAGGAGGCCCAGATGCAGGGAGCGCTGGCCTATGTACGCGACCGGAAGGCATGGCCCCTGCCCACCGCTGTCATCAATCTGGAAGTGGTGGGCCAGAATGGCAGATTTCTCCTTTGGGATCAGGACGGGACGGCGATGCTGCGGCTGCCCAACAACCGCGATCTCAACCTTGCGCTGAGTGGCGCGGTCCGGGCAGTGACCGGAAAGCCGGCCGTACAGGCGCCGCGGATCAGCAGTGATGCCTTTGCCTTTCTGCGGCAGGGAGTGATGGCTACGACCCTGGGCAGCCTGGACGCCGAGCTGGAGGATGGGGGCCTTCATTCGGCAAGGGATAAGCCGAGCCGGTTAGATCCGCAACAGCTCACCAAAACGGTGGAGGTGTTGAGCCGTTTTCTTGCAGACTTGGATGCCATCAGGGGCAGGGCACAGAATTGAACTTGGACCCGGTTGGGCCAGACGGCGGTATCGGACAAAGCAGCCTGGCATCGATTCACAGCAGTCAGGCAGGAGGGCATCCTGGACCACCGAGGTGTTTCACATTCGAGGTAGGTGATGAAAACAGAGAATGGCACGGGCAACGGTCGAATAGGTAAAGGATACCTGGTCTTTGTAGTCATGGTCCTCATGCTGATCAGCACCTTGAAGGTAGCTGACCGGGAGTTGTTGGCACCACTCTACGAGCCAGTGAGCCAGGAATTGGGGCTCAACGACCTGCAGTTCGGAGCCATCCGCTCGGCGACCAACGTGGCCCTGGTGATGGGCTCGATCGTATTCGGGCTCCTGGCCGACCGCGGGCGGCGCCGCGACGTGGTGGGGCTGGCCACCCTGTTATGGTCCGCCATCACCTGGATCACCGGGCGCGCGCAGAGCTTTGGACAGTTGCTCCTGGCTCGTTCTAGCATGACCTTTTTCGAGGCTGCCTTTACGGCCAGTGCCTATCCAATGCTGAGCGACTTGGTACCCCGTCGCTCACGGGGCATGGTGATGGGATTGATGGGAGCCACCTTTGCATTGGGTACCGTGGTGGCGCTGGTCGTAGCGGCCATGATCGGCACCGCTAACTGGCGTGCGCCCTTTGTCTATTTTGGTATCCCCGGCGTGATCCTGGGCGTGATTGTATTGCTCTTTGTTCGAGAACCGGCACGGGGCGGCGCCGAGGATGAAGTGCTGGAGACGGGTGCCTATACAGGTCGTTTCAGTTTGCCTGCACTCAAGCGGACCCTGCGCATCCGCAGTGCCATCCTGGTCTACCTGCTGGACGCTTGCCAGGGCTCCACCTGGTGGGCTTTTTCGTTTTGGGCCCCGGTCTACCTCCTGCGGCGTGACATCGCCCCCGACGCCGACACGGCAGCGCTGGCCCTGGTGCCGGCCATCGTCGGCTTTGTGGTCGGCACGCTCCTGGGCGGCTGGCTCATCGACCGGCTGCGGCATCGCACTGAGTTGTCGGCGGTTTGGGTCTCCCTCGTCTCCACGTCGGGCGCCCTGGCCATGACTGTGGTCGTCTTTGCCCTCCAGGACCTGACGGCAGTCCTTGTGGCAGGCTTTTTCCTCGGCGTCTTTGGCTATCTGATCATGCCGGCCATTAGCGTCATCCTTTACGAAGTCGTTCCGCCAGAAACGCGCTCTTCGGCCACCGCCGCCGACGGTGTGATCGTCAGCACAGTCTCGGCCCTCACTGCCTTTTCCATCGGCGCGGTGAGCCATTATGTGGGGCTCCGGCAGGGACTGGAGCAAGGAAACCTGCGGGCTGGCTTCCAGTTGGCAACCACGGTCCTTCTGAGCGGTGGTGTAGTGCTCTCGCTGCTACTGCTGCGGTCGGCGCCGGCTGACATGGCCGCGTTGCGAGCCTACGTCGCCCGGCGGGCAACCCCAGTGGCAGACTCCGAGGAGGCGTGAGCAGTGGCCCGCCGATGGCTGGAAGCCTGGCGGGCCTGGTGGCCTGCTCGACCCCGCCCCCTGCCACCAGCCGAACACAGGCGTGTGCTGGCAGCCGCCCGCCTCGAGCGGCACGGGGGGCTCACCGTCCTTTACCTGGCCGGGACACCCTACGAGATGGGCTACCAGCACGGTGTGCTCGCCCGAGGTCTTATCCACGGCTTCCGGCATGCGGCCTACGATTATGTGACCGCCCTGATGCAGGGGGCCATCAGGCCGGCCTTGCCGGGCTGGCTGGCCCGCCCGTTACTGTTCTCTCAGGCTGCAGCGTACTGGCCCACCATTCCACGGGAATGTGCTGACGAGATAGCGGGCATCGCCGATGGATCCGGCGTCCACCCTATCGAGGTCCTGGTCAGCACTGCCATCTGGGAGATGTACCTGGTCTCCGGATGCTCCGAGTTTGCCGTCGTGGGGCCGGCAACGGCCGACGGTTCCCTGCTCCACGGCTACAACTATGACCTGATGCACCCTGACCACGCGCTGATCCAACCCTACCTGGCTGCGATCTTTTGCCGGCCCAGCCAGGGGCTGCCGTTCATCACGGTCAACACCGTGGGCTCGGTGGGAGCCAACGCTGGCATGAACGAAGCTGGTCTTTCGGTGGCATGGGACAACACCTATCTCAAGGATGATACCCTGATAAGTGATATCGAGCTGCCCGTGGTCCCCTTTATCATCACGCTCCGGCGGTTATTGCAGCACGGGAGCAACCTGGAACAAGCCGTTCAGATCGTGACCGGCACGCTGCCGCGCCCGCTCGCAGACATTGTCATCGTCGGCAGTGCCAGGGAGTCACGCGCGGTGGCATTAGAGACGGCAGGGAGCGTCCATGCCATCAGGGAAATGGCCGGTGAAGCGATCTGGTCCACCAACTGCTTCCGCTCCGCGCAACTGGCAGCCCTGGACCGGCGCGGAGATGGTCGTGGGCTGCCAGGGGCCTCGGCCTGGCAGCGCTTCCCGCGCTACCAGGCTTATGGGGACCTATTCGCCACGTACCGCGGCGGGATCGCGCCAGCTACGGTGGCAGCCATGTTACGCGACCCTTACCCGCGAGAAGCAGACGGTGCCATCCATCCCAACCCGGCGCCGCGGGCGACCATCTGCCGGGATATCACTTCTTGGTCCCTGGTGATGCAGCCCGGCCTGGGCCGCCTCTGGGTGAGCGACACCGTGATCCCCGGCTGCCAGGGAACCTTCTTTGCCTTTGACCTGGCCGGATGGCAGCGGCTGCCTGGCCTGGATCTGGCAGCCAGCGGCTACCACGACGCTTTGCAGGCCGCCAGGCTGTTTCTGGCCGGAGATCTGCGGGGGGCTCGCCAAGCGCTGGACGCTGCAGAATCCCTGGATGGGAAAACGGCGCCACTCCTGCTAATGAAGGCGGCCATGCACGGAGTGGCCGAGGAAGAGGAACTTGCGTCGGAGACCTTGCGGCAGGTCATTGGCCGGTATAGCCAGAGTCCGGCAGGAGCCCTCGCGCGGGCCTGGCTGGAAGGCAACGCCGGGACGCAGGATGTGCAGGAGCCCGCACTCCCTTTCCCCAGCGCCATCCGGCCTCTGCTCTATCTGCAGAGAGGCGACGCCTGGGAGGCTAGAGTGGTGCCTGCCCAGACGTGAACGCGTTGTTGGTGCGGGGAATTCCCGGCAGTGGCACCATAGGAGGGGGCATCCTGCCACTGGCCACGAGTCTTCTATGGCCGGGGCCTGGTCAGGGATGCGTCGCCCCTGCTGGCATGAGAACACAGGTTGTGATAGAATAGGCCAGCGCAGGTGGGTGACCGCCTGGATGACAAGATCGCGAGAAAGGAATTCGTGCTGAATGTCGCTCGTCCATGCCATCACGGGTGAGCAGAGCCGGCTGCGGCGCTGGGGACTGCATATCTTTGCCCGCCACCTGGAGATGCCGCTGCTGGCCTGGGGCTACCGCCTCTTACGTGGTCGCTTTCGTCGCTTGGGTGAGAACCGGCTGGTGCGAGCTGCCCTGAGCTGGAGCGTCGCCGCACCATTTGGCTATCTGGGTGATACCGCCCGTCCCATGCCCGCCCCGGAGGTACAGCGCCTGATTGACGAGCTGGACGGTCCCATCGCCGTAGGCCCTTGCCGCTGCCGATCGGCCCATGGCGGCTGCGACCACCCCTTGGAGACCGATATTGTCATCCGCACCGGGGTCGAGGCCTGGACCCGTGCCTTCCCCCAAGAGTATCGCCCTATCGGCAAGGAGGAAGCCAAGCGGATCGTGGCCGAGTGCGCCCAACAGGGAATGTGGCCGATGGTGTTTGTGCACTGCCCCGTCGGAGCCCACGAACACCCCCACCATCACGACAACGAGTACGTCATCTGCAACTGCTGCACCTGCGGCTGTGTGCCATACATCCTGAACCGAGACCTCGGACAGCGCGCCTACCCCCTGCTGCGCGGGACATATGTCGCAGACACGCTTCCGGACCGCTGCACCGGGCACGGGGCTTGCGTGCAAGCCTGCCCCTTTGGGGTCCGGGCACTACGAAATGGCAGAGTCCACTTGATCGAACCCTGTTTCGGCTGCGGCATATGCGTGGCTGCCTGCCCGGAGCAGGCGATTGTGATGACTGGACTGTAGGGCATGTTTCACGTGGTGCTGCATTATGTCAGGTAAGGATTGATCGTGCAAGAGACTCTGTGGCGACCATACGAGCGACGTCCGTTTGACCGGCAGAGATGCACCGTCTGCGGTGAATGCCTTCATCGCTGCCCGGTGATGCACCTATCATTGGAGCGCGCCAGGATCGAGATGGGAAGACTGCTTGCTGGACAGAGAACGCGTGCCCTGCGGGCCTGCACCTCCTGTCTAGCCTGCAACCAGTTCTGCCCGGAGGACTGCCGTCCAGCCAACTTGATCCTGGATCGCTGGCACAGTGCCTACGTGCAGGAGGGGCTGCCAGCACGCACCACCCACTTCTTGCCCCACGCCCGTCCCAACTTTCGCACCGGCATCGTGGCCCGGCTGCCCGACGATGAACGGGCAGCAGTGATCCGCTGGCGCCGGGATGAGCCTGCCCGCGAATTCCTCTACACTGGATGCAACCTGATCACGACACCCTATCTCACCGTCTCGCGCCTCTTTGAGGGAGTTGAGATCAGAGGTGGGTTGGACTATTGCTGCGGCGAGATGCTATTCCGCATGGGTCTGTACGAGGCAGTAGAACAAGTAGCCTGCCGGCTTACCCATTGGTTCCAGCGGCTTGGAGCAAAGCGAGTTTACCTGGTGTGCACCGCCGGGCTAAACATGCTGCGCAACGTCCTTCCCCAGTTTGGCGCCGATTTTGGAGGGATCGAGTTCCTGCCCTACCTGCAAGTACTGCTCCACCAGCTCAAACGAGGAGCACTCGGCGAGATCCGCCCCCTGGATATGACGGTGACGGTACAAGACTCGTGCCACACACGGATCGTGGAGCCAAGGTTCGCCGACCTGCCCCGGCAACTGCTGGAACTGATCGGCGTCAAAGTGCGAGAGGCCTCCCTCCACCGGGATGAGCAACTGTGCTGCGGTATCGGGGGCGGCTTTTCCCACGCCTCAGCCTACCATCCGATCGATGTGTTGCTCTCAGCGCGGGCGACCTCCCGCAACCACGGGCGCACACCAGCCGACGCCACCTGCGTGTACTGCTCCGGCTGCCTGGAGATGATGTCGGTGGCCCGCTTCGCCAACCCCAACCGCCGGCCGGTGTTCCACTTGCTAGAATTACTCCAAATGGCTCTGGGCGAGACGCCGGGCCGCCACCGTCGAGGTCTGGCACGCCAGGATGCCCTGGCGGTCGAGTTCGTGCTGGGGACGATCCGCCGCCAGTTTCCGCGACTGCCAAGCCGGGAGCGGTTCTGGCTGCCCGAGCTGCCGCTGGAGCCCGATCCTGCCGAGGCGATCTGATGGACAGGGCATTTGACCCACCAGCCGTGGCTATACGAGTGCTCAGGCATGCGGGCGAGGCTGCCCGGGTGCCTGTCTACCGGGGCGTTTCTTTCTGTGACGCCGTGCGCCGCGCAGCGGGAGGACAGACATTGCGGGTTCTGCCTGGATCTGTGGAGGTTTGCCAATGGGCACCGGTAGTGTTGGGGCTGAAGGAGCCGGAAGGTCGCTTTGAGCAAGGACTCTTGCCACGGCTGGCCGCCCCCGTTGACGGGTTGCTGCTGGCCCCGCTGGACGATTTTCCCGGGGAACCGGAGGTGGTCATGGTGCGAGCCGGTCTCAAAGATCTGAAGACGATGATAGTGGCCGCTGGACCAGACGCACTTTGGAAGGGCCACGGAGATCGTCTGGATCGATCAGCGCTGCCGACGATTGAGAGCTGGGAACCCGATCGTAACCAGGGCCTCCATGGCGCGCGCCAGGCGCTGATTGGCGGCATCAACCGGCCCCTGGCTGCCCTGGCCCGCTCGGCCCGCTGGCGTGCGCTGACATACTGGCTCTTCCGCAGCCGTGCCATCACTGCCAGCTTTGACGCTGTGATCTCGCGCACCCTGTCCGACATGTCGGTCTGCCGCAACTCGACCGCCATCCCGTTGCTGACAGGCAGGGCCAACGTCTCCTACTTCTGCAGCGGCGGCATTACCTGGGGACGTAACAACCCCGAGCACCTGACCTCCGGCTGGCCCTGGCACCTCTACCGTAGACTGGGCGATCAACTGGGCCGTCCAACGGGCATCGGAGATGCCGATGGCTGAACCCACATCCCGTCCTCTCTTTGACGCCTTCCCCGCCCTGCGTGACCGGGTGCCCTTTGTGCCCCTGGCGGATTTGCCCACGCCGCTGGAGCCGATGGAGCGGCTATCGGCCGAGGTCGGCAGCGAGGTGTGGGTCAAGCGCGATGGGCTGAGCCATCCGGTGTACGGTGGGAATAAAGTGCGCAAGTTCGAGTTCGTTTTTGGCGACGTACTCCGCACAAAGGCCCGGGCAGTGCTGACCGGTGGTGGGTTGGGCTCACACCACACCGTGGCCACCGCCGTCGTCGCCCGCCAGCTAGGCCTGCAAGCCGTATGCTCCTACTACTGCCAGCCGCTCACGAAAGAGGTCCACCACAACCTGCAACTCGGCCCAACACTGGGGATCGATGCCCACTTTTGCGGCGACTATGTCGGATTGGCCATCTCCTTCGCATGGCAGTATGCTCGCTGGCTGGTTCGCACGGGACGCAGGCCCTATTTCATCTACCCTGGTGCCTCTGGCGTACTGGGCATCCTCGGGTATGTCAACACCGCATTCGAGTTGGTGCAGCAATTGGACGAGCTGGCCGCACCGGCCCCGGATGCAGTTTTCGTCGCGGCGGGCTCGTGCGGCACCTTCGCCGGGCTGCAATTGGGCGCACGCCTGGCTGGGCTGGACAGCCGGATCGTCGGAGTGCGCGTCATCGAAGAGAACGTGGCCAACCGGCCCAAAGTGGCCCGCCTCGCCAACCGGACAGCCCGCTATCTACACCAGCGGGATACGACAATTCCCCCCATTGCCTTCAACGCAGAGGAGGTCGAGCTCCTGGACGGGTACGTCGGCCCAGCCTACGCCTATCCTACGGCCGGGGCCAAGGGGGCAGTGGATCTGGTGGCCCGAACCGAGGGCCTGCCCCTGGAGACGACCTATACGGGCAAGGCCATGGCAGCGCTTTTGGACTATGCTGCCAAACATCCCGGCAAACGACTGCTTTTTGTGGACACATTCACCGAAGGCTGCACGCTCCACCAGGGGGATTGGCATGCTTTGCCGGAACGATTCTGGCCGGTCTTTGATCCGGCCCACGAGGCACGCTGCTGGTGCGTACGCGCCTGGCGCGACCCGACCTTCTGCTGGAAGAAGTGATATTGGGCACGCGTGCGTATTGAGTGAAGGAGCCTACTATGTTAGAGCCGAGAGATCTATTGGGACCCATGCGCGTCCCTTTCCTGGTCCTGCCGCCCGCCTGCGTCTTCTTGGGCGCAGGCACGGCCATCTGGACCCAGGGGTTGATCGACCCCTTCTTCCTCCTCCTGGCCTTTGGCGGCGCCGTGGCCGCTCACATCAGTGTCAACGCACTGAACGAATATTCTGACTTTCGGAGTCAGTTGGACTTGAGAACAGAGCGGACCCCCTTCAGTGGAGGAAGCGGCACGTTACCTGCCAAGCCCGAGGTGGCGCGCTCGGCACTGGTCACTGGCCTGGCCATGCTAGTCGTGGCAGGCCTGATCGGCCTCTACTTCCTTTACATCCGGGGCCTTGCCCTCCTGCCACTGGGACTCCTGGGGATCGTGTCAATTCTCGCCTATACCCCGTGGATCACCCGCTCCCCTTTCCTGTGCCTGATCGCGCCCGGCCTGGGCTTTGGGCTATTCATGGTGCTGGGCACCGATTTCGTGTTGACGGGCAGCTACTCGTGGGCGGCGTTCTGGGCCTCTCTGGTGCCTTTCTTCCTGGTGAGCAACCTGCTGCTGCTGAACCAGTTCCCTGACGTCGAGGCGGACCGCAGCGTGGGCCGCAGACACTACCCCATCGTACTGGGCCGGCGAAAGAGTAGCTATATCTATGCCGCGTTCCTGCTCGGGACCTACCTCTCCCTGGTTGTCGCCGTGATCCTGGACTACCTGCCACTTGCCAGCCTTCTGGGATTCGCCAGCCTCCTACTCGCGATTCCCACCGTGCGTGGTGTGCTCCGCTACGCCGACGATCTCGGAAAGCTAATGCCCTTCCTGGGCCTGAATGTGATCTTGACGGTGGTCACACCGGTGCTGGTCGGCGTTGGCTTGCTGCTGGCACCATGATCGTGAGGCTGACCCCCAGACTCTCATCGATCAGAACATCTGGTGTTCAGTGCGGGCGATGATCTCCTCCTGCAGAGCTGGCCCCAGATCGCAGAAGTAGTCGCTATAGCCCGCCACCCGCACGATCAGATCCCGGTACTGCTCCGGATTCCGCTGCGCTGCACGCAAGGTCTCGGCATCCACGACATTGAATTGGATATGATGGCCGTCCAGCTTGAAATAGGTACGCACCAGGTGGACCAGCTTGTCCAGGTCCTCGTCGCGCCGGAGCAACTGGGGGGTGAACTTTTGGTTGAGGAGCGTGCCGCCGGTGCGGGCGTGGTCCATCTTGGCCGCCGATTTGACGACGGCCGTCGGCCCGTGCCGGTCGGCACCCTGCACCGGTGAGATACCTTCCGACAGGGGTGTGCCCGCCTTTCGCCCATCGGGCGTCGCACCGACCACCGAGCCAAAATAGACGTGGCAGGTGGTCGGCAGCAGGTTGACGTGGTAGGTGCCGCCCTTGGTGTTGGGTCGGCCGTCGATGGCCTGGAAGTAAGCCTCGAACACCGCCTTCATCACCTCGTCGGCATAGTCGTCGTCGTTGCCGTACCTTGGCGTCCGGTTCAGGAGCAGGCGCCGGGTCCGCTCCTGGCCCCGGAAGTCAACCTGGAGGGCTGCCAAGAGTTCCTCCATGCCCATCGCCCGCTGGTCGTAGATGTGGTATTTGATGGCCGTCAAGGCATCGGCCATGGTGCCCAGCCCAACCCCCTGGATATACGTTGTATTGTAGCTAGCACCCCCGTCGTGGTAGTCCCTGCCAGTGGCGATACAGTCGTCTATGAGCAAGGACAGGAAGGGCGCTGGCATGTAGGCAGCGTACAGGCGCTCGATGACGTTGTTGCCCCGTACCTTGATCTCCACAAAGTGGTTCAGTTGCTTCCGATACGCCGCAAAAAACTCGTCAAAAGTCGAGAACTGGCCAGGATCCCCGGTTTGTGGTCCAAGCTGCTGCCCTGTCCGCGGGTCCACGCCGTTGTGCAGCGTCAGCTCCAGCACCTTGGGCATGTTGAAATAGCCGGTCAGGTTATAGTTCTCCTTGCCAAAAGCGCCCACTTCCACGCAGCCGCTGGACCCGCCATTGCGTGCATCGGCCATACTCTTGCCCATACGCACCAGTTCCTGGACGATCAGGTCACTGTTAAACACAGAAGGTTGGCCAAAGCCGGTGCGGATGATGCGTGCTGCACGTTTGACAAAGCGGTCGGCATTTTTCTTGCTTACCTGGACGGAGGAACTGGGCTGCAACAACCGCATTTCCTCGATGACGTCCAGGATCAGATAGGTAACCTCGTTGACGGCGTCAGACCCATCCTCCCGGACCCCGCCCACGTTGATCTGGGCAAAGTCGGTGTACGTACTGCTCTCGGCGGCTGTGACGCCAACCTTGGGGGGGGCTGGCTGGTTATTGAACTTGATCCAAAAGCATTGCAGCAGCTCCTCAGCCAACGCGCGACTGAGGGTGCCATCCTCTAAGCCCTTCGAGTAGAAGGGGTACAGATGCTGATCCAGCTTCCCGGGGCAGAAGGCATCCCACGGGTTCAGCTCCGTGGTCACGCCCAGGTGAACGAACCAATAGTACTGCAACGCCTCCCAGAAGTCGCGGGGGCGATGAGCGGGCACGTGCGAACAGACCTCGGCGATGCGCTGAAGTTCTGACCTCCGTTGGGGCTCGCTCTGCTCCCGGGCCATGGCCTGTGCCAATTCAGCATGGCGCTGAGCATAGAGGATCAGCGCGCCAGCGACGATGTGCATAGCCTGGAGTTCCTGTTCCTTGGCGTATGCATCAGGATCGTCCAGGTAGTCCAGTCCCTCCAAGCTGCGCTCAATGTCTTGCTGGAAGTCCAGGAGCCCCTTGTGGTAGATCTTGTTGTCCAGGACGGTGTGGCCCGGCGAGCGCTGCTCCATGAACTCAGTAAAGATGCCAGCCTCGTATGCAGCCTTCCATTCTTGCGTCATCGCGCCAAAGATTAGGTCACGCATCGACCGGCCCTGCCAGAAAGGAATGATTTCGATCTCATACATGCGGCGGGCCTCAGGGCTGACAGCAAACGAGATCTTTTCTCTGGAATCCAGGATATCCAGGTCTGCCAGGCTGTGGCAACAAAGCTCGGGATAGGTAGGCGTTGCCTTGGGGACAGGCCCCTTTTCGCCGACGATCAGTTCCCCTTCACCGATATGAAGCGTCTTGTGCTCCATCAAGTACCGGAAAGCCAGGGCGCGGTACACCGGGGCAGATACCAACCCTGTGTGCTGTTTGTAGAACCTGGTCAGTAGCTCGGCTCGCTCCGTCGAGATGGTGGGCGCGGCGTCCAAGCTCTGCTGCCGCAAGCGGGCCACTCGTTCAGACATCGCCATAGGATCCACCTCCAAAACCGTTTATCAGTACACCGCAATGGCTCACGGCGGATGGCAACTGTAGGTGGCACGCGATCCGGCAGGAGCAGGCTGCGGCATACTGATTATAGTCCCTTTTCAAGGATCGCGCAACAGCCGTTCGAACAGGCACTTGTCCGATCATCATCGTTGTGCTATAATCTTGGCCAACTGGCACGCTGCCAAGTATGAATCGAGGACGAATGTATCTCAACATTTCCCTTCTGCTCGTCGCGGCTCTGGCTGCCGTGCTTACCTTGGTAAGGGCCATTCGCAGCCCTCTCTACAATAGCCGTGGCTGGATCTACGCTTCAGTCGGGGTGCTGGTTGCCGCGGTGATCTCGTGGCTGCTGGTCCCCACGCTCGCAGGCTATATCGCCATCGCCACGTGGGCCATCTTTGTTTTTGTCCCCGCGCAGGGATTCCGTGCCCTCAGCAGGCTGATCTACCGGGGCAAGTACGGCCGGGCGCGCCAACTGGCGAGGTTCCTGCGTTGGTTGCACCCCTTTTCCGATTGGCGATGGGAAGATGCCACCCTCCAGGCCTACGACCGAGCCTCACAGGGGGACGTCAGTGGAGCCTTGGAGATCCTGGCCAACAACCAACCCCGCGATAGTCGGTTGAGGCAGCACAGCGAGATCTATGTCTACCGCCTGACAGGAGACTGGAAGGGCCTCTTGTCATGGTTGAGAGAACGACTTGAGGCCGAAGAGGAGTTGAGATCCCCCGAAGTGGTTGCGCTCTATGTACGGGCTCTGGGTGAGACGGGCGATCTGAACGGCATGATCGAGGCTTTCCAGCAGTACAAGCCCTTGTTGGCACAGGTGAGTGCAATCCTGCGGGAGAGCCACCTACCGGTTTTTTCCTTCTGCGGCCGGAGGGAGCTCGTCGAAAAGATCTTCGAGTCCGGGACACTGGGCAAGGGTGAACCGGATCTGCAGGCCATGTGGCTGGGAACCGCCGAACTGGCCGCAGGGGAGACCGAGGCTGGCCGGGCGCGGCTGGCGCCTCTCCTGCAGGCAGACAACCACATGTTTCGCCTTGCCGCCGGACGAAGACTATCAGAAGATATGGCACTGGCAGAAAAGGTCCTTACGCCAGAATCAGCCAGGTCACTGGCCATCATCGAGCAAGAATGGGCAGAGGATAGACCCATGAGCTATACGGTTGATGGCGCCGCCATGGACGCCGAGGCCCTGGAGCCTTGAGACCGGACTGCTGATCGTCTCTCCCGGTTTGTGAGTCCAGCCGATAGGGAACTGACAGTACTGTCCGAAGGAGGAGGTAACACTATGCCGTCGATTGCCATCATCACCGACACCGATGCCAGCCTGCCGGCTGATCTTGCCGCTCGCTACGGCATCTGGCAAGTGCCCATCACCATCCATTTTGGGCAGGAAATCCTCAAGACGGGGGAAGAGATCGACGATGCCCGGCTATTCGCCCGCATTGACCGCGAGGGCCGGCTGCCGACGACTTCAGCCCCGGCCCCCGGGGCTTTCGCTGAGGCCTACGAGGCAGCTTTTTCCGAAGGCGCGGAAGCGATCGTCTGCCTGTGCGTGAGCGGAGAGATCAGTGCCACCTATCGCGCTGCTGCAGTCGCCCGTGACCTGATGCCCGAGAGGGACATCACTGTGGTTGACACCCGCAGCCTGTCGATGGGCCAGGGCTTCATGGCCCTGGCTGCCGCCGCGGCCTCGGCGGCCGGGGCGTCCGGGGAACAGATCGTCGCCCAGGCGATGTCAGTGGGCGGGCGCGTGCACCTGTACGCTGCCCTGTCGACGGTCAAATACCTGGCCATGAGCGGGCGGGTAGGGCACCTGGCAGCGGGGATGGCTACGATCCTGAACATCAAGCCGATCCTCACCATCCAGGATGGCAAGCTCGACCTATTGGAGCGCGTCCGCACGCGCAAGAAGGCCTGGGGGCGCGTCATCGAACTGACGGCTGAATCTCTGGGCGGCCAAGTGATCGAGCGTATGGCCATCATCCACGTCGCAGCCCCGGATGAGGCACGCCAGCTCGAGGAACAGGCGCGCCTTCTCCTGCCCTGCCCCGACGAGATCATAGTAGCCGAGCTCACCCCGGGCCTGTCGGTCCACTCAGGTGCCGGTCTGGTGGGGATCGTTGCCGTCTGCCCACAAACCTAGCCATTCTTCCAGGTATCCCCTCCCCAAAAGGGGGATGCGCCACCCTCCCTCGCACGATACAATAGGCGCATCTTGTATTTTTCCGTGGGGCAAGATGACACCATGCCACAGGCAAGGGCCTTGCCCTACGAGGGAGGTGCATACCGATGACAGAACTTCTGACCAGACTATCGGAAGATCTGGCCGGGGCGGTGGAATTCGCCGGCCAGAGCATCGTCCGGGTAGAGGCGCGGCGACGGCTGCCGGCCAGCGGCATCGTCTGGTCCTCAGAGGGCCTGATCGTGACGGCTCACCACGTAGTCAAGCGCGACGAGGAGATCAAGGTCGGCCTGCCTGACGGGCAGGCCGTGCCAGCGACACTGGTCGGCCGCGATCCCACCACAGATGTAGCCGTGGTTCGCGTAGAGGCCGGGGGCTTGGCACCAGCCACCCTGGCCGAACCGGACAGCCTGCAGGTCGGGCACCTGGTGCTGGCCTTGGGCCGGCCCGGGCGGACGGTGCAGGCCACGATGGGCATCGTCAGCGCTTTGGGCGACAGTTGGCGCACGCCCGCTGGAGGCCAGTTGGATCGCTACCTGCAGAACGACGTGGTGATGTACCCAGGCTTTTCCGGCGGCCCGCTGGTGAACGTGAGTGGCCAGGTGCTCGGCCTCAATACTTCGGCACTGCTCCGGGGTATCAGCCTGACGGTACCCGTGCCAACGGTCCGGCGCGTAGTGGAGACACTCCTGGCCCACGGCCGTATGCGCCGCGCCTACCTGGGTGTGGGAGCCCAGGCCGTGCGCCTGCCGGCGGCGGTCGCCCAGCAGGTAGGCCAGGAAACCGGTCTGCTCCTGGTCTCGGTCCACGCAGATAGCCCCGCGGATCGCGGCGGCCTGCTCATGGGCGATACGATTGTCGCGATGGAGGATCAGGCAGTACGCCATATGGACGATCTCCTGGCCCTGCTAAGTGGGGACCGGATCGGCAAGACCGTCGCTGTGCGGATCGTGCGCGGTGGGCAGGTGCAGCAACAGCAGGTCGTCCTGGGCGAGCGCCCCTAGCGGAGGTCACTGTGTCTGGTCTATGGCAGCAATTCAACGTCGAGGTTGCGGAGGTGGTAGACCGCGCGCGACGCGGCCTGGTACAAGTCCGCAACGGGCGTCATGGCACCGGGGCGGGCACCATCTGGCACTCCGACGGGTTGATCCTGACCAACGCCCACGTAGCCCAGCGCCGCCACCTGCAGGTCGTTCTGCCTGACGGCCGGACCTTTCCGGCCCGGCTCCTTGCCCATGATGCGGATCGCGACCTGGCCGCTCTGGAGGTGAAAGCCAGCGATCTGCCTACCATCGAGCTGGGCGATTCGCGGCGATTGCGGCCGGGGCAGTGGGTTATGGCATTGGGCCACCCTTGGGGTGTGGCTGGTGCGGTGACTGCGGGGATCATCACCGGGCTGGGCACACGCCTGCCGGAGATGCCGCTCGCAGAACGGGATTGGATCGCCGTCAGCCTGCACCTGCGGCCTGGGCACTCGGGCGGCCCGCTGGTGGATGAGCATGGGCGGCTGGTGGGTATCAATACCATCATGGCCGGACCAGATGTAGGGTTGGCGGTGCCGGTCCACGTGGCCAAGGCCTTTCTGCGGGAGGCGATTGGTCGGTAGCTCAGCCAACCCTTCCAGCACAGGAGAGAGGCCTGTGTCCAGGGCGACCAAAGCTGCGGCCAGGGCAGCATCCTCCGACTCAATGGGAGCTGTCCAGAAGCCGGGCAGCTCCCTTGCCTATCCTCACCGCTGGGACAGAAACATATCCCACGCCCAACGAGCCCTCCCCCTCAGGCCTCGACCACATACATCGCGTGGCTGATTAGGCATCAGGCAACACCCTGTGATATAATACCCCGGACCGAGTCCCCCGGGGCTTGATCCGGGTGCATCGCTGGACCGCAGCAGAGAAGGCAGGAGGATGCGAGGCCACCTGATGCCGATCTAGGTGGCCTTCTGCTCGTAAGCGGAGGGACATGAATCGTCTCAGACAGGCCATTGCAGCGTATCCGCGCCAGTTTTGGCTCCTGTTCGGCGGCATGCTGATCAGCGCCAGCGGCAGCAGCATGGTCTGGCCCTTTCTGACTATCTATATGCGGCAGCAGTTGGACATTTCGCTGACCGCGGTGGGCCTGCTGCTAGGCCTGAATTCGGGCGCCCGGTTGGTGACGACCTTTCTTGCCGGGCCAGTGGCGGATCGCTTTGGCCGCAAAGGAGTCATGCTTGTAAGCCTCCTGGCCAGCAGCGCGACCTATGCGGGCATGGCCCTGGCCGATAGTTTGGTGCCGTGGGTGTTGCTCATGATCGCAAACGGCGCCCTGGCGCCCCTGTTTCGGGTGGGGGGCGACGCCATGGTAGCGGACCTGCTCCCGCCTGCCCGGCGCCCAGGAGCATACGCCCTGATCCGCATGGCCAACAATGTGGGCGTGGCCATCGGGCCTGCGGTGGGCGGATTCATCGCTGCCGTGTCCTATGATTGGACCTTCCTTGCTGCAACCGTGTCCAGCCTCGCCTTCGCCTTGTTGATCCTGTTCTTCGTGGCAGAGACCCTGCCCCGGGTGGACGCGCAGCACCCTGGGCCATCCCACTTTGGCGGCTACGGCCCATTGGTGCGCGACCGGCCTTTTCTGGCCTTCTGCACCGTCTCGACGCTGGCCGTGATCCCGGCCTCTCTGCTGATGGTTCTGTTGCCGGTCTATGCCAAGGAGCAGTATGGCGTGCCGGAAAGCCAGTACGGGTTCATTATGGCCACCAATGCCGCAATGGTGGTACTGTTCCAGTATCCCGTTACTCAAATTACCAAGCGATACCTTCACCTTCCTGTGATGGCAACAGGCGCCTTCTTCTACGCCCTGGGCGTGGGCAGTGTCGCCTTGGGACAGGGATTCAGCGCGTTCTTGATGAGCATGGTCATCTTGACCGTCGGTGAGATGATCCTGGTACCGACCGGCACCACGGTAACAGCCAACATGGCGCCGATCGACATGCGAGGGCGCTACATGGGGATCTATGGCCTGACCTGGTCAATCGGGATCGGCATCGGGCCGGTGATCGGCGGGTACCTGAGTGACCAGATCGCACCGGTGGCGATCTGGTACGGAGGCCTGGCGGTCGGGCTGGCCGCCGTCGCGGGCTTTCTCTTGCTCAATCAGCGGCTGCGGAAGCCCCTCCATGAGCCCTCGTAGCCAGCCGACTGGAATCGCCAGGGGCTCCCGGTCCGGCTGAACAGTTTTGAGATGAACGGCGTGTAATCACAGGGAGACAAAGATGCTGCTACGTTTAATATGGAGACTGATCTCCATCGTCGTGCTCCTGATCGCCCTGATCTTTTTCGTGGCTCTCCTGATAAAGTTGGGGGAACAGGGGGGTCTGGCCGCCCTACCTTCGGCCATCTCTTCGGCATTCGAGTTCTCCGCCGAATACATCAAGGGGCTGGCCCACGGCGACATGGGTGAGGGCACTTCTCCTTACCGCAGCGTCTCGGGCACCCCCGTCTTTGAAGAAATCAGGCGGGCACTGCCCAACTCCTTGGCACTTCTGGGGATTTCCCTGGTTTTGGCTGTTGTGGTAGGCGTCTACCTGGGCATGGCTTCTGCGCTACGGCGTTCCAGCCGGTTGGCCGGGCTGGTACTCTTTGCCTCCACGTTGGGCATATCCACGCCCAGCTTCTTTGCAGCAATGCTCCTCATTTGGTTCGGCGTCTGGCTCTTTACCGCCACGGGCCAGCACTTTTTCCCCATCGCCGGCTTTGGCTGGGATGCCCATCTCATCTTGCCCTCCCTCGTTTTGGCTGCCCGGCCGGCTGCAGCCGTGACGCGCCTGAGCTATAACTCTTTTGTAGAGATCCTGGAAGCCGACTATGTCCGGACGGCCCACAGCAAGGGCCTACACCCCAAACTGGTTCTCCTGAACCACGTGCTGCGCAACGCAGGCGTGCCGATTCTGACCATCATCCTCGTCTCCCTGCGCTTCAGCTTGGCCGTGCTGCCCATCGTAGAGTACATTTTCAGCTGGCCAGGCATCGGACTGTCGCTGCTAACTGCTATCCAGATCGGGGATGCCACCACAGCGATCGGCATGATCCTGACGTTGGCCCTGCTCTTCGTGCTGGTTAACCTGATCTTGGATTTCATCTATCCGCGCATCGACCCCAGACTGCGGACGGCAAAGGTAGGCGTGGTATGAAACCGCTCACGTTCTGGCAACGCCTGGGCCACGCAGTCCGGGATCCCTACTTCTTGTTGGGATCAATCCTGGTCGCCGCCATCGTCCTGGTGATGGTCTTGGGCCCGGAGGTTGCTCCCAAAAACCCCTACCTTGTCAAACCGATCCAGTGGGTCGATGGCGAGGTTTACCGGGCGCCCCTTGCCCCTGGCGACGTCTACCGGCTGGGGACCGACGATCTGGGTCGAGACCTCCTGTCGATGCTCTTGTACGGGGCAAGGACCACCCTAATCCTGGCCTTCTTTGCCACCGTCGTGCGGTTGTTGCTGGGACTGGTACTGGGTACCTTTGCCGGCTGGTGGCCGGGCAGCCTCTTTGACCGGGGTGTTACCGCCATAGTCGAGTTCCTGGCGGCCATACCTGGCTTGATCCTGGCCATGCTCGTGATCTTTGCCATCGGCATCCAGCAGGGGCACATCGCCTTTGTGATAGGCCTCTCGGTGGTCGGTTTCGGCGAAATCGCCCAGATCATGCGTGGCCACGTCATCACCATCCGAAACGAACCCTATATCGAGGCAGCACGATCGGTGGGGCTGAGCTCGGCCGGGATCCTCAGCCGTCACGTGTTGCCCAACCTGATGGCTACCCTCCTGGCCCTGGCAGCCCTGGAGATGGGGGCCGTGCTGCTCCTACTGGGAGAACTGGGCTTCCTCAGCGTCTTTATCGGCGGCGGGCGTGTCGGTTTCAACATGGGCACCTGGGAGTCGGCCCACTACTTTGACGTGCCTGACTGGGGGGCGATGCTGGGTACGTCATGGCGTTGGTTCCGATCCTATCCCTGGTTGCCGCTGGTGCCGGCAGCAGCCTTTTTCATCGCCATCCTCGGATTCAACCTGTTTGGCTACGGTCTCCAGCGTTTTGTCGAACGAGGGCGATTCCATCCCAGCGGCTGGTCGGTGATCCGCTTCCTTATCGTGGTGACTCTGATCCTGGTAGCCGCCCGAGCCCTACTTGAGGGAGCGGGTATCGAGGCTCAATTTGCCAAGCTGGTTCGCGATTTTGAGGTAGAGAGAGTTCAGGCGGACATCGCCCACCTGACGGGGCCGGACGTCCAGTCCCCCGGTGCCAGCCATGTCCCCCAGGAGGGTGAGGTGTCGGCAACAGCGGCGTACATCGCCGCCCAGTTCGAGGCAGCCGGACTGAGCTACCTCGAGTCGAGCTACTTCCAGCCCTACACAACGTATCGCGGCCGGGTGACCGCTAGACCAAGCCTGGAGGTAATAGAACCGCACGCTGTGGCAGTGGATGGCATTGCCTTCGATCCCTACCAGGCCTTCCAGGCCGAGGGCATTATCGAGGCAGAGCTAGTCATCGTGGCCAATGTATCTCGCGTGAGGAGTGAAGGGATCCTGCTGCTGCTCAACCCTGATGAACGGCTGCAAGTGGGTTGGAATGTCCGCAGACCCTTCGACGGAGCCCTGCGCCTAGTGCCTGACGACGAGCTACCCGCTCGCGACAAACCACCCACCTTTGACAATAGCTCATATCTGACCCCGGAGCGGCTGCCGGATTACCCTCACCTCCTCGTGAGCGAGACGGCTGCCCGGCAGATGGTGGAGCAGGCTGGCATGGATCTCGACGCACTGCTGGCAGCGCTTGAGGCAGGAGAAGAGATCGAGATGCCGACAGGACTGCAGGTCCGGTTGACCTATGGCTTGACCTACGACGAAATGACGGCCACCAACATCGTTGGCTACATTCCGGGCGTGGATGTGGGTAGCCGGGGAGACCGCATCTTGCTGGCAGCCAGCTACGCCGATATCCCTTCCGCTGACGGTGTTGTTCCTCTGGGTGCGGACGAGAATAGCAGCGGCATCGCCGTGCTGTTAGAGACGGCCCGGTTGCTCCAGGAGCTGGAGATGGTCCCCAAGCGCACCATCGCCTTTGCCGCCCTGGATGAAGGGGGAGGGGCGCGGTTCGTGCAAGCTTCGGGGTTCCCCAGCAGCCGATCGAACCTGTGGACTGTCGTGGAGATCGAGGGCCTTGGCGCCGGAGAACCACGGTTGGGGCGTGCTGAATCGGGACCGGGCCTGGTCCGTGCCTTCGACCAGAGCGCCCGAAGGTTCGGCGTGCGCACGCAAGATCTGGCCAGGTGGCCCTTCTTCTTTATCACCGGCGCAAGCCGGCAAGACTGGTCCGAACCCACTTTTGATTCATCCTACCAGGGGCTGGCCGTGATCCGCCCCGGTGATGAACTGTCTGGCACAAAGGAGGATACGCCGGATCGCCTGGACCCGGAAGTCCTGGCCAAAACCGGGCAGGCCATCGCTCACTTTGTCATGGTGCTTGGCTTCCGCTAAAGACCGCTCCAGAGGTCGGCCGGACTTGCGATCTATCCTGAACCGGGGGATAATGAAGGCATGGAGGCAAAGCCCTTGGGCAATCGGGACACCACATCCTTGCTGAAGAACCAGCGGTTTCGGCGGCTGTTGGCGGCCCAATTCTGTGCAGTCACGGTGATCTACAGCCTGACCCTGGCCGGCGCCACACTGGTGGAGGAGCAGACCCATTCCAGCGCACAGACCGGGTTGGTCATTGTCTCCTCCATCCTGCCTGCCTTCCTGGGGTCGCTTGTGGCCGGGGCCGTGGTGGATCGTTGGGGCCGGACCTGGGTTCTCATGGGCAGCCACCTTGTACGGGCGCTGTTCGCCTTGGCTTTCTGGCTCGCAACGCGTCTTCTCCCGCTGGGACCGACGCTGGCCATCGTTTATGCTGTCAACGTCGCAGGCGCTACCTTCACCCAGTTCGCCATGACGGCTGAGCTGGCCCTGCTGCCCGATCTGGTCGTTCATTCCCACTTGACGTCGGCCAACGGGCTATTGCAGCTAAGTATGCTGGCTGCCGAAGGGTTGGGCATCGTCCTCCTGAGTCCCTTGCTGATCAAAGTGGCAGGCGTGCCGGCCATGGGGTTGGTCGGCGTGGGCTTGTACCTGGTCTCCTTCACCCTGGTGGCGACCCTGCCCAAATACCAGCCCACCATCAGCCAAGCCGCGGACCAAGAATCAGTCTGGAAGGATCTGCAGGCCGGTTGGCGCACAATCGCCGGAGATCGATTGCTGAGCATGGTCGCCATTCAGGCCACGCTGGCAGCGATGTTGCTGTTGGTCCTCCTTTCGTTGGTGCCGGGCCTGCTCTCGCGGCATCTCGGTCTGGGTGTCGAAGATGCGCCATTTATTCTATTGCCAGGCGGGCTGGGATTTGCCCTTGGTGCATTGCTGGTGGGCCGCTGGGACCCGCGATTGCCCCGCCCAGTGTGGATTGCCCTGGGTCTCATCGGCCTCGGGGGAGCCATCGGCCTGGTGAGCCTTTTTAGCGCCTGGGGTGGACAACTGTGGATAATTGTGCCCCTCATCCTGGGCGTGGGATTGGCTCTGGCCTTTGTCATAATCCCCGCCCGCACGGTACTGCAGGATCGTCCGCCGGCCGAGCTTCGGGGCAGGGTCATCGCCGCCCAACTGGCTCTGGCCAACGCCGCTGCAGTAGTCCCGCTTCTGCTGGGGGGAACATTGGCTGACCAATTGGGCATCCAGCCGGTCATGGGCGCACTCGGCCTGGTGGCAATGGGAGCCGGAGCTATCGGCCTGCATTTCGCCCGCAGTTGAGCTCCCCAGAGCACGATGTCGGCTGCATGCCTGCCCCACACTCGGCTGGCCGGAGACAGCACGCATCCCCGCAGCCTGATGCCCCGTCACTTGCTAACACGAGGCCCGGGCGCTTCCTTCCAAAGTTACATTTGACAAGCTACGAAACATGGTGTAACATGGCAGCGTTTGTGCACAGTTGCACACATCATAGGAGGAGGATGCAGAATGAGTATCGAAGCGATCTATGAAGCAGTGATGGAAGGCGACGCCGGTGGGGCAGCCGCCCAGGTACAAGCAGCCCTGGATGCCGGAATCCCGGCCTCCGACATCCTCAACAAGGGTTGCATCGCAGCCATGGGCGAGGTCGGCAGACTCTTTGAAGAGGGAGAGATGTTCGTGCCCGAGATGCTCATCGCCGCCCGCGCGATGCAGGCCGGCATGAATATCTTGAAACCCCACCTGGCCGAAGGCGAGATCACCTCGGCCGGCAAGGTGGTGATCGGTACCGTGGCCGGTGACCTGCACGACATCGGCAAGAACCTGGTGGGCATGATGATGGAGGGTGCCGGGTTCGAGATCGTGGACCTGGGCACTGATGTTACGGCTGACAAATTCGTGGCGGCGGTCAAGGAGCACGGACCCGACCTGATCGGCATGTCGGCCCTGTTGACGACTACCATGCCGTCGATGACGGCCACCATCGAAGCCTTGACGGAAGCGGGCCTGCGCGACCAGGTGAAGGTGATGGTCGGCGGCGCGCCGGTGACCGCGGCCTTTGCCGACAAGATCGGCGCTGATGGCTTTGCGCCAGATGCCAGTAGCGCCACCCGCAAGGCCAAGGAGCTGGTTGGCACCGCATAGCGAACGACCCCACCTGCTGCAACAACAAGCGCCACCCTGGCTTGGCGATAGAAACTATCGTCGGCACTGCGAGGTACAGCCCCAGAAACAGAGGGGGGACGGGCGACAGAAGACGGCTTGCACACCCAAGCCCCACTTCTTGGTCGCCGTCCCCCTCTTTTAGACCCCTTCCTCCCAGAGATCCAAAGCCGTTTTCAGCTCTGGATGTTGTCTGGCATAGTCAGATAGCGAGATTCCAGCTACGGCAGCGTCGATGGCCTGGCGCATGGCCCGTCCTCCGGCTGCCGGGCCGTCGGGATGCCCCTGAATGGCACCACCCACAGCCAGCATTACGTCAAAACCGATATCCTCGATGATGCGCACAGCAGTGCCAGGATGAATTCCGCCGCCCACCGACGGCATGGTCGGTTTGAGGTCGTAGAGGGGCATCGTCTGAAAATGCGCAGTGCGGAGATATTTCTCCCGGAGAAGCGGGTAGGTACTATAGACTGAACCGAACATGGCGACGTCAGCTCCGGCCAGCCGGCAGAGTTTGCCCAAGAGAAGCGGCGAAGCGATGCCCGCCCGCGGATTCTCCGCGAGCGAACCAGTTCCCGCATAGTGGCTCAAGACGGGGATGGTGACGTCCCGGTCCTCGGCAACAGCCTGGACAACGCCCAGCCCGGCGGCGACGGCGTTCACCATCACCATGCCTGCCCCCAGTTCCTGGGCACGCCGCGCATTCTCCACCACCCTTTCAGGACGATCGGTGATATTGGGGCAGTATACAGCGCGGTGCCCCACCTCCTCGTAGACCTGCTCTGCCGCCCGGCAGTAGGCGCTCACCCGGTCGAGCATGGCACTAAAGGACGTATTGCCCAACAGCTCGTCATCCTTGATGACGTCTACACCACCACGCGCCGATTCGGCGAAAAAGGCTGCCCCGGCCTCTGGACCAAAACCGGTACAAGGCTTGATCATGTTGAGCAGAAGCGGGCGTTCCGGGACGCCCAAGTGCTCGCGCAGGCCAGCGATGCCGAATTTGGGGCCGCCAAAGCCAGCCACAAAGCTGGGCGAGAGCTGCAGATCCACCAGCTTGAGCTGCGCGGCGGTGGAGACGTCGTTGCCCAACAGGGTGGTGAATAGCATGGGGAACTGGGAGCCAAAGTTGGCCTCGGGGAAGGCGATCTGGAGATAGAAGGAGCGCTTGTCCGGGGGCAGATCAGGTTCGAGCTCCACGGGCGGCACGTCATAGATGGCGACGATGCGGCCCACATGCTGCTCCAGCATCTCTCGGGTGACGCCTGGCACCGGCGTCCAGGTGCCGACGCTCTGGCCGACAGCAAAAGAGGCTGCCTTGACCACAATGTCTACCTCGGGCACTGCCTCCAGGTAGTAAGTGGCGATCACGTACTCCTTTCCCACCAGTTCTTCCGCATAGGCAAAGATCAGATCATCCATAGACAAATCCTCATCGCTGAGTCAAAGCCCCTGACCGGAAGGCCACGTCCGCCATGGCCAGGATGTTCTCCGGTGGCACGTCCTCCTGGATGTTGTGCACCGAGGCCAGCACAAACCCTCCGCCAGGAGCCAAGTCGCGTATACGCCGCTGCACCTCAGCCTCCACATCCGCCACAGAGCCCATGGGCAGGACCCGGCCGGTGTCGATGGCGCCCCAGAAGCAGATGTGTTCCCCGAACCGGGCCTTCAGTTCGGCCGTATCCATGCCTGCCGACGAGACCTGCACTGGGTTCAGGGCATCCATCCCAATATCAACAAAATCCTCGACGAGCGATTTCACCGCCCCACAGCAGTGGTAGAGCACCGCTGCCCCCGACTTTTCCTTGATCAGCTCCACCATCCGTTTGTGGCGAGGCTTGAACAGCTTGCGGTAGCGGCCCAGATCAACCATGGGTCTGTCGTGGAAGGCTACGTCGTCGCCAAAGGCTACGACATCCACGTAGGGCCCTACCTGATCCAAGACGGCATCGGCCAGCGCCAGCCACCACTCCAGGGCCCGGTCCATCAGGGCATCCAGGAACTCGGGGTTGAGTACAATGTCCATGAGCCACTGTTCGTAGCCGCGTAAATACTGGCTAAGGTGCACAAAGCCCACGGGCAAGGAGAGAACCACGGCATAGTCGGTGCCCTCGTAGAGCTGCTGGGCCTTCTCACGCAGGCCACGGGTCCTCCCCCGATTTCGCGGGTCGGGCCAGGGGAAGGCATCCAGTTCGGCGAGGCTCGCGCCACCGAGCGGATTGCCTGTTGGGGCATAGTGACCATCCCCCGCCTTGCGCCAGATGACGCCGAACTCATCCCGGAACGAACCATCCGCAAAGTACACGTCCTGCCAGCCATCTGGACTGCCAACCAGCAGCGGACGGGTATCAGCGTGCAGACGCCGGGCGACCCGCTCGTCCAGGATGGTGCTGCGCGATTTGCGCTTCATGTAGCGGGTTTCGCTCTCGACACTCAAGAGCACCTTGAGCCGCTCGTAGGCGCCGCCAATGATGGTGCTAAACGAACTGCCGCCGATGTCGATGGGTACGCGATCCGGTTCACGGTGCTCGATCGCTGCCCACACGCGCTCGCGCGGCGTCATGCTTGCTGCCATGCAACCTCCCCAAAAGCTCTCAAATTGTCGCCCTCGGTCATTGCCAGGTCATCCCACTATGATCTACCCGATCCAGGCTCAGCCCGGCGCCCGGCAAGATCTATGCCCCGCGCAGGCGGAGGAACGTATCCACGGCTGCGTCGGCAAACGCGCGATCGTTGATGTGGGCATCCACTTTGACGAGTTCCACTGCAGGTGAAAGGGCCTCCTCCATAGCCTCCACGTAGGCCATGTTCGACGCTTCGTCGTAGAGAACCTGGCCCTCCCGGTTCAACATGCTGAAGCCGCGCAGGGGGATCATGACCGCCCTCGGGCCGGTCGCTGCATTGAGGCGCTCGGCCACAAAACGTGCCACTGCGGCCATCTCCTCGGCGCTGGCTCGCACGTGGGTATGGGTCGGCGTGTGCTGCACGCAAGCCCGGGCGCAAAGCTCTTCGGATAGCTCCTCTGGACGCCCGTGGAGCCGGATATCCGTCGCGCCGGGTGTTACGATCTGAGGAATACCCATCCTCCCAGCGGCCTCCAAACGACCGGGCATGGCCGGCATGAGGCCCTCATACAACAAGTCGGTGATCTCGTGCGGGGAGAAATCGATAACCCCCTTGATCACACCATCCAGAACCAGCTCTTCCATCGCCTGGCCGCCGATGCCATTGCAGTGAAAGGCGATGACCTCGAAACCCATGCCCTCCAGGCGTTCTTTGACCGCCATAACCCCGGGCGTGGTGATGCCCGCCTGGGTGATAGCGACCAACTCTCGGCCGGTCTCGGCCGAGGCCTGTACCGAGGCCATGCCGATCACGGCCGCGGCCGCCTGGGCAAGGAGGCGCTCAGTGACCCGATTCAGCCCCAGGATGTCGGCCACAGAGTGGAGCATGGCAATGTCCTTGGTTCCCACATAGGGGCCAAAGGTGCTTTGGCCGCAGGCCACGGTAGAGACCATAATCTTGGGCACCCCTACCGGCAGAGCGCGCATGGCGGCTGTGGCCATGGCGGTGCCTTGGGCACCTCCCACAGCAACCACACCATCCACCTGGCCCTCGCCGTGCAGGCGGGTGACGATCCGGACCAGCCCTTCTATCATGGCTTTCTGGCAGAGTTGCCGGTCGCCAGTGGCGACCAGGTCCGGGAGCTGGTTACCGCCGGCCTGCGCCACCTGCTCGCGAGTGACGTCGGCGGTGATGGCCGCCTGGCCCAGGATGCCAGGATCGATCACCAACGGGGTGTGCCCGCGCTTGACCACCTCCTCACGGATGTAGCCGACTTCGGGGCCTTTGGTGTCCAGGGTGCCAATAATGACAATGTTCACGTCCCATGCCCTCCTTCCAAGTACAACGCTCTCTGAAAGCACACCGCGCCCGCACTGCTACCCGCCAGCGAGGAGGTCAAGCGCGCTTTCCACCGATCCGTTCTCGTGGAGGATGTGCTTTAGCGCACCGATGATGGCTGCAGGGTTCTCGCTCTGCCAGATGTTGCGGCCAAAGGTGATGCCCGCCGCGCCAGCCTGTACTACGCCGTGGGCCATGCCCAGTACGTCGGCGTCGGTGTTCAGCCGGGGGCCACCCGCAGCCACCACCAACGCCGGGGAAGCCATTTGCACCACCTGGGCAAAAGTATCCGGCGAGCCGGTATAGAAGGTCTTGACAATGTCCACGCCCAGCTCCATCACCAGACGCGAGGCATAGCCCACGCGCTCCACCGTGTACACCTCACTGGGCGGTACAAGTTCCCCATTGGGATAGGAATGAACGATCACTGGAAGGCCGACCAGCTCTGCCTCGCGGACAAGGGCGCCGAGATTGGACAGAAGCTGGGCCTGCTGCGCACAACCCACGGTTAAGGCCATGGCAATGGCGTCGGCGCCGAGACGCAGCGCCTGCTCCACAGAGCTGACGCAGACATCTTGTGTGGCATGGTATGGGGACAGGGTCGAGCACTTCATGATCAGAGCCACCCGCCCGGCGTAGGGCTGAAAGCAACGCTCGGCCACGCCCTTCATCAGCACCATGGCATCCGGGCCAGCATCCGCGACGCGATCTACCACCACCTGGATATCCTCGATACCGGTTAGCACGCCATAGCTGGGGGCGTGATCGATGGCTACCGTAAGAATGCGGCCCGACGCTGGGTTGCGCATCCTTTCAATGCGTACCTTTTTTCCGAACATGCTCAGTGTACTCTCCTTATTCTTGGAACTCGTGTGTTCATAGGCGACCTGGCATCCGCGCTCTGCTATCTGTGCTCACAGATCTAGACCCAGGTCTATGCCCTGTGGTAGCGGCCGTATTTGAGGCTAGCAGCCAACAGCGCTCTATAGTTCTCAACAGGCACAAAGTCGGGAATAGAGTTGCTGGAGCCCAGCAGCCAGCCGCCACCCGGGGCCAGTGCTGCTACTTTGACCCGAACCTCGGCCTCCACATCCCCAGGCGAGCCACCACAGAGGGTCTCCTTCAGGTCAATGTTGCCGGCCACGGCAACCTTGTCACCCCATGCCCGCTTGACAGCCACGATGTCGTTCATGGGCGGCTCGAAGGGATGGATGGCGTCAAACCCGCAGGCCACGAGTTCAGGCAAGATGCTGTTCAGGTCGCCGTCGCTGTGCAGGCCCACCGGGATGCCGGCCTGGTGGCAGCGTTCGACGATCCTCTCGTACCAGGGATAGACGTACTTGCGGCAGACCCTAGGCGAGACAACAGGGCCGCTGTTGAAACACAGGTCATCGGGCAGCCAGACCGTTCCCACGCAGTCGTGCTGGAGCAGGATCTCCAGGACGGCGAGTTGGCTGGATCCCAACCAGTCGTGCACATCCTGGATCAGATCGGGATCGTCGACGAGCTTGAGGCAGTAGTTCTCAAAGCCCATGAGCTGCCAGGCGCCCATGAAAACGTATCCTATCTGGGCCAACAGCTTCATACTTGGCGGCAGGAGGCGGGCTAGTTCCTCCAGGTGGCTGCCAAGATCAGCATAATCGCCGTAGCCACCAAGCTGCTCCGGCTGTGGCCAGGGAAATGCTTCGAAATCATCGCGGTCATGGATGATGGCGGCGTCCTCCGCCACCCAGCCTCCGGCTTCCCTCTTTGCCCCTTGATGTGCGTGCCGCCACTCTTGTGCAGCAGGATGGTAGCCCCGCACGACCGAGCGCACCCCGGCCCGGATCGGCACGAAATCATACCCCGCTGTCTGCCAAAAGTCCACTTCGTCCTCAAGGGTATCCACGGAACGACCGAGGATGGCTGTCTTGAGGTCCCGATGGATGGAGAGCTCAAAAAGCGGGACCCGGTCGCCCTCACCCCGGCGGAACATCGCCCGCCGGACGCGCGCAAAGTTCGTGTCTTGGACCAACGTATGCCCCTGTCCGCTACACGTACCGCGACGCAATAGCTTCAGGTGCCTCACCCCGCAGGAGCCCCATCATGCAGCCAGCTACCATGTCGGCGAATTCTGGATCGTTGATGTGATAGTCAGCCACCACTAATGGGATCTCGCGGCGCAGCGTGGTTCTGTATTCCTCGATCACCGCCTGGTTGCCCTCCGGCACGTACAAAGGGCCGCCTTCCCGGTTCGGACGTGAGAAGCCCTTGCCTGGCAGTATCGCGATCGTAGGTCCCAGGGCACGGTTCAGCCGCCCGATCATCTCCTGCGCCGCCGCCACCATCTCCTCAGGAGTGGGAGCAAAGCACGTCATCTGGGGGTTATGGACCATAAGCGGGCGGCCGTGGTACCTCTCCGGGGCCTTCTTGATCGACTCAAACAGGACATAGTCGCTACCCCCAACCGAGACCACGGCGGGGATGGAGGTTCGGGTGAGGGCTTCCATGCGGTTTGGGGCACCCGCCAGGCCACCGTGCTGGTTGTCGATCACCTCGTGGGTGCTCAGGTCAATGACCCCCTGGAACATGCCCTGCTCGATCAGCATCTCCATGGCCGGCCCGCTGGTGCCGTTGGCGTGGAAGGGCACTACCTCGTAGCCCTGGCTTTCCAGCTTGGCCTTGACACACATCACGCAGGGCGTGGTGATGCCCAGCATGGTGATGGCCAGGGTCGGTTTTGTCGCTTCCTCTTCCTGCTCGAGGCGCAGGGCCATGCCGGCGATGGCGTTCGCCGCGTTGCGCAGAATGGGCCGGCTGATCACGTTCAGGCCCAGGACATCGGTGATAGAGTGCATCATGCAGATGTCCTTGGTTCCCACGTACGGGCCGAATTGGAAATTTCCACTGGCCACCGTAGAGAGCATCAATTTGGGCACGCCAATGGGCAGGGCACGCATCGCCGCCGTGCCAATGGAGGTTCCCTGCCCACCGCCCAGGCCCACGATACCGTGCAGCCTGTCCTGGGCATATAGGTCCTGGACGATGTTGCACAAACCCTCGATCTGGGTGCTAATGGCAAAGATCTTCTCGCCCCGGGCCAGGAGTGCCTCCAGAGTCGTACCGGCGGCCCGGGCCACCTCCTCACGGCTGATGTCGGCCTCCACGGTCGGCTCTGGGAGTACGCCAGGGTCAATCAGTATCGTGTTCAGCCCCCAGGCAGCGACATGATCGCGGACGTAGGCGGCCTCTTCCCCCTTTGTATCCAATGTGGCGACGACCACGACGGTGCGAGCTGTTTCGGGCATCTTGCCCCTCCCTTGTGCCTGGTTCGCAGATTCGTGGGCTCGCAGATTCGTGGATGCGGTTGCTCCCGCAGTCCGAATCCACGAGCCCCCAGCCCATGGATCGCTAGATCCCAGAGAAGTAGAATGGTGCACCGGCGATAGGCTTGCGCTTCTCGCGGAGAGGCATGCCTTCGTAAGGATAAACCGGGTGCTCCAGCATAGCCTCGTCGTGACCCGGCAGGATAAAGTCGGCACGGCGATCGATCTCTTCCACGCTCTTCCAGCCGTCGATCATGTTGACGTAGCGTTGCTGGACCCAATAGCGCCAGCGCTCCTCAAGGCGCGGCTCTATGTTCCGGTAGCGGAACACTGCATCACCACATATGACGCAGCTACCAACCCCCGTCTCGACCTGCACCGACTGGTGACCAGGCGTGTGACCGGGGGTTGGAAACACTCTGACACCGGGCACGATCTCGGCCTCTCCTTCGACCAGCTCGAACTGGCAACCGACAAACGGCGCCTCGATGCCCAGCGCCGGTGACTCGTAGGAACGGTAGTACAAGGGCAATGGGTTGTACGCCCAGCGGATCTCAGTGACGTGGGCGACGTAACGGGCATTGCGGAACTTTTTCATGTTGTGGGTATGGTCCCAGTGCAGATGGGTAAAGATGCAGAGATCGATCTCGTCGGGGTCTACACCCATCTCGCGCAGCGCATCTGGACTGTCGAGGCAATCCTTCTTCTGGCAGGAATGGTGATACTTGGTCGCCCGCTCGGCATCGGGCAGGCCGGTATCCACCATGATCTTGTGCTCGCCAGTATCCACGTAGAAACAGGGCACCGGGATCTCGATCGTCTGCCCAGCCTGGCCCTTGAAGAACATGTAGGTGCCCACATCGATCTTGCACCAACCAGTGTTGATGGGATAGATTTTGGTATCCTCTACTGACATCGTCGTCCTCCTCTATTCTGTGATTTGTGATACGTTGAGCTATCCAGCTCTTAGCAATTCTGCTGCCTTGGGCCACAAAGAAGCGACGTATTGATAGCGGCCGGGGTGGACACGGATATTGGCCCACACGACCGGCCAGGCGGTCGCACTCACCGCAGTCCGTTCGATGAGTAGGACTTGGGAACCCTCAGGCAACCCCAATATACTCCGGTCCTCTTCGGTTGCCGGAACCATTGAGAATCGCTCCTCCATCTCGGGAGTCGCTGTCCGGTACTTGCCCTCCAGCAATTTCTGGAAAGAATGACGGGAGACGTCATCCTGCTCCAGGCCGGGGCAGATCTCAAAGGGAATATAGTTGGTCTGGTTGGCCACGGCCTGCTCATCTACATAGCGCGTGCGCACGTAGCGATAGACCGGGCTGCCCACTTTCAGGCGCAGCTTCTCGGCAACCAAAGGCGAGGCGGGTTCAATGTCCACGCTGCGCACCTGAGACCTCGGCTTGAACCCGGCTTTGGTTGTGTGAGTGAACACGCTGTCCATGCCCCGCTTCAGGAGACCCAGAACCTGGAACGTATCCTCCGTCTGTGGTACCCGGTCCACCAGCCCCTTGCGGTAGGAAGCCAGCAGAACCAGCTCGGCCTGATCCTCCGGGGCCTGAAACCGGCCGGCGAGGTCCGTGGCCCTCAAGGTCTCACCTCTGGTGTACTCACCTTCGGCGATAGCCAACTCGAACCGGCCCTGCAGCCCTCTTGGAAACGGGATGTTCAACGCATGGCTCTCCTGCAAAACACAATTTGTGGTCCACTCCATCGAACGCTTGCCAAGCTCAAGCTCAGGGTTTGCCGCTGGATTGGCACAGCTAGTGTTGTCTGGCTGGTATACCATCGGCGCTTGCACTTCGACCACGAGTCGGCGTTTGCAGCCGGACTGGAAGCCTGTGCTATCAACTTGACCGGGAGACCGACCCGGAGCGCTACAACAGCTCGTCCACCATCCTTTGGAAATGCAGGATGTGGTTCTGGATCAGGCGCTCAGCCGACCTGCCATCTCCAGCCTTGACGGCTGCCAAAATGTCTCGATGTTCCTCGATATTGCCCCGCACACTGCCCATACGGTCCAGGGCAAAGTAGAAAAGGCGGTAGATCAGATCATACATGTCGTCCAGCGCTCGTGCCAGAAAGCGGTTGCCCGACGCCTCGTAGAGTTGATGGTGGAATTTGCGGTCCACCGCGATCAGTGCCTTATTATCCCCCTCGCGCAGGACCCGCTCAAAGTCGCGCAGCAGCCGTTCCATGGCCAGGATCTCCTCGCTCGTGATCCGTTCAGCAGCCAGCCGGGCGCACATTCCCTCCAGCGTCGTGCGCACTTCGAAAATCTCGCGCATCGTCGCCGTAGTAGCCGTGCGGGATACGTGCCACCGGCGCCGCTGTTTAACCACCAGCCCCTCGTCGGCCAAGCGCTCCAGAGCCTGTCGAACCAGGGTAAGACTACCACCAGTCTCTCGAACAAGCATCTTCTCATCGATCGGTTGGGTAGGATCGACCTCCAAATCCAGGATCTTTTGCTTCACCGCCTGGTACATCTGCTCAACCCGATCCATCACCGCACCTCCTTGTAGAGAACCCACTGACATGCAGCCGCATCGTCGAACCAGAGTATACCCCCAATTCAGTTGGTTTGCAAACTGTGCAGGTGGGTCCGAAGCAGGATTCGCATTCCACAGGTTACGCCGAACCGGGTCTTGACAATCAAAGCAGAGTGTGGTATACTCTGTGCGTATTGCAAATATATTGCAAATATATTGGCGGGTTGCCT
>Ga0180438_10001950_pt1 | contig 35008 bp, 50 predicted proteins | sample SS_ome_12_FD_132455 | JGI IMG/M metagenome (GOLD analysis project Ga0180438, IMG submission 132455) | Hypersaline lake sediment archaeal communities from the Salton Sea, California, USA - SS_3_D_2 metaG | ecosystem: Environmental > Aquatic > Non-marine Saline and Alkaline > Hypersaline >... | reverse complement strand
TGTATCCGTCTGGGTCAATATCTGGGTCAGGTATTTCTTCTTGTGGCTCTGTTTGTTGTGTTGTTTGTGCTATTTGACTTGCCTCTTGCATGCCTTCTAATCTGGCGATGCGTTCTCTTAGTTCCTGCGCTTCACTTTCTGCCCTTTTTCTTTCTTCTTTTTCACGCTTTAATTTATGGCGTAATCCTGCTGGTGTTTTTGGTTCTTCTTCTATTTCTTCTTCTTCTTGCCGTTCTTGCTCTTGCTCTTGCTCTCCTTCTAATTGCTCTTGCTCTACTACTTCTTGTTGGTTCTCCACCTCCCCAGATGGTTCCCCTTGCTCATCGTCTGTTAAATTTAGTTCTTGTTGTGATTCTTGCAACAAATCTTCTGTTGGTGTTGTTTCTTGTTCTTGCCCTTGCTGTAGTTTTTTTAACTCCTCAAGTGCTTCCTTTTCTGTTTCGTGAATACTCATCGTTTTTAGTCTCCTTAATTTTAAAAGGGGGTGAATACTTTTCGTTTAAAACCTTTTCTACTAGATTGTTAAATTCTGTTTTCAGTTGGTCAACTGATTTTTCCATTTCTTTTATTTTTATTCGCATTTTTGCAATATTGGTCATATCACAAGATCAACTCCTGTTACGCCTCTTTGTTGTATTACAGCGTTTTCAATGTCTTTTTGTTCCGCCTCTGATAATGTTTTAAGCGTGTTGGCTCTTGTGTTGTCCGCTTCACTTTCTGTTTTATCAATTTCAACAATAGTTTTTTGCGCTTTTGCCTCGTTATAAAGTGCCGCGCTTTTCTCTTTTGCAATATTTGCGAGAGCCGCTTCTTGTATAATCTGATTGCTTCTTTGTTCTTCCGCTATTTGTTCAGGTGTTGCGCCTTTAGGGGTCATAGCCTCAATCAATTTAATTTTATCTTCTTGCTTGATATTGAAATAAGGCACAATAAACGGATAAATATTTTGTCCAAGCTGTGCAACTTCACGTGCCATTGTTATCATGGTTTCTAGTGTTTGTTGTTTTTGTGTTGGTGTGCTTGGCGCTTCCTGAATATCAACGTCATATTCTTCGGCAAGTTTTTGTGATGAAATTTCATCGTAGTTAATTGCTCCATCCCGACCAATAATTTTGAACAATCTACCTTGTGAGTTTTCAGCTATAGCACGTATAAGCGTTATCATGTAGCGTGCATGTTCTTTTTGATATAGTGCAATACTATCAAAATAGGTTGCTAATGTACTCACTGTTTGATTGATTCTTTGCGCTTCTAACAATCCACTAACTTGTGAGGCTTGCGAATTTCCTAAAAACTCTTTGCTAATTCCGGTTACTTCACCAAGTGAATCATTTGACGCATTGTAAATATTTTCGTAACCGCTTGGCAATGATGCAACGGCTTTAGGCTGTATTCTACCGCCCGATACCGCCCCATCTGCCACCCTGACAGCCGCTTTTGTGGTTGCCCATTGTTGCTCGAACCTTACTGGATCTTCAACGGCACTTTCTTCATAAATTACACCGCCTTTAGAATTGGAGGCGATGACGTAAAGCATTTCTGTTAATGATTTATTGGCGTATTTTGCTGGCTCTTTCAAAGCTGCAACCATTCCGAACCATTGATTACGTTCATAGTCATAATCTGCGGTTTTAAACTTGATTGTAAAACCTTGTTGTTCTGGGCTTTTAAATTTGTTGAGTACGGTTTCACCTGTAATAATAGCAGTATAATAAACACGCTTTTTATGTATTTGATACTCGATATCATCAATGCCAAACGCATCAAAAGCAGCGTTTAAATCTCGTTTTATTTGTGGTGTCATTACGAGATATTTTGCCAGTGGATCAAAAGAAAAATAATCGTCAATTTCGTTAGGGTCGTTTTCTTCTATACGTTTGTTTATCATGCTTTGCATGATTTGTGAAAGCTGTGCGGTTAAAACTGGGTTATCAGATTTATAAAGTGGGTTTTCTGCTCGGTAATAGGTTTCTAATGTCCAGTATTGGTAATAATATACCTCAACTAAATCCTCATCTTGTCCAGCATCGCCAATAGAGATTTTGTTGTAAGTACCGCCTTGTGGATTATAGACAAAATTACCTTGTAAGCCTTGATAAGTTTCAAAATCACCTGGATCAACTGAAGGCCATCTCATTTCAGCTTCATCACGGCTATATTTTTTGCGTCTAAATACCCACCTTGCATCTAATAAATTAGCCTCTCTTGCTTGCGGATCCCACCAAACATCACCAAAATCAATATTTTCTGCTTTTATGTCTCCGTCTGGATTTGTTTCATAAATGATATTTGTATCTATTGCGCCATAGCCACAAATAAGCATGTCTTTATCTTGTCTCGATTCTAGGTGGTCAAGATTTGCGTTAGAGCGTGCATAATCACTAATAGCGTTTAAGTATGATGAAAATTGCTCTTGTTCCTGATTGTTTGGGATTCTAGCTAAATAATTTGGCTTTCTTCTTAACTGAATCATAAAGCCCGATACGGCATCAATGTAGGGCTTTACTTTATTAAATACAACGGAATAACGTTGCCCTTTATCCGTCACTGTGGCGGTATATGCCATTCTATCACCAGCAAAAAAAGCATGGTCGTTAGCTGCTTCTGCATGTTGGTTGTTTAAATCCCCTTTTGAGATTTTTTCGTGTTTTTCCCATTGCTCTAAAAGTTTTTCATTTTTTAATAAGGGCATAGTCTACCATGTGCTAAAGTCACTTTCATCAAAGTCTTCTCTAAAAAGGTCAGCTTCTGTTTTACCGCCCTCAAGGTAAACAATACCAATTTTTGGAAATTTTGCGTTTAGATCCTTATCAAGTATTCTGGAAAAAGCGTCGATCATGTCGTCGTGCTTTCCTACTGGAAAAACTAATAATTCATCTTTTACAAAATTTTCTACTAAATTGTTTGTAGCTCCGTCAACACTATCATACATAATGCTCTTAGGCAAGTACACCCGATGATTTTCAAAGTAATGAATTAATTTTCTGATTCTATCTTCTTTTTTTACATTTCCTTTTACCTCTGTCATTGAAAAACGATAATTTTTTTCTGTCATTTGTTCTTCAATAGTAAATGCGTCTGTCATCATTCCATATTGTTCAACGGCAACAACTGGTGATTTACCCGACTTTGTAAACCATTTCATATGTAAATCAAAAAGGGCTTCTATTCGTTCAGTAGGATTAAGACGATCACGCAATAGATCAAGTATGTAATAATTATTGTCTTTTGCTAATCCTACAACCACCATTGCAGTGTAGTCTGGGTCTGAATTTTTTTGTGATTTTTTTGTGTTTGCAGGGTCATATAAAATATATACGTTCATGCCCTTTGCTGTAAATTTCCTAGATAAATTATTGTAATATTTAATATCATGGCGTTTAAACTCACCACCTCCCTGTGCGCTAGGTCTTTGCAAGTATTGGCCGACAAAGCCTTGCATGCCTAACTCTGTTAATTTTTGATCTAGTTCATCCTCGCCAAGTCGTTCTTCATGCAAATATGTGTCTTGCTCGCATATCCACTTTTTTTTATTAACTTCTATGATTGTTCTTTTTTCAAAATATGCAGGTAATATTAATTGTTCCCAATTCCCCTTTTCCATCAGGTGACCTGCAACATCATTTTCATGCACACGTTGCATCACAATTAATGCCCTTGAGGTTTTTGGGTCGTTTTCACGTGTTAAAAAAGTTTGATCCAGCCAGGCGTTTGTTGTCGCTCTTATTGTTTCGCTTATTGCCTCATCTGGCTTGTTTAAATCGTCACCTATGAGAAAATCACCGCCTTCACCAGTTACGGAACCACCTACTGACGTTGCTTTTCTGTGGCCTCTCTTGGTAGTTTGGAATTTGCGTTTTTCGTTTTGGTCGGATGCAATTATCGTTTCAGGAAAGCAATTTTTATACCATTCACTTTCAACTATCAAACGAGTGTCAACACTGTGTTTTATTGATAAATCGTAACCGTATGAGCCTGTTATAATTTGTGTCGAGGGATTTTGACCAAGTAGCCATGCTGGCCACGCAACGGAAACCGTGATAGACTTCAAACAACGTGGTGGCATATTAACTATTAAACGCCTTATTTCGCCTCGCTCCATAGCTTGCAGATATTCAATCAAGCATTCAATGTGCCAGTTGTGAGAATAGTCATGCGCTGGATCTACCGTATGAAAACACTGTTGCGTAAATGCAACTTGGTCACTTCTTAACAATGCTATTAGTTCTTCATTAGATAGCATAATTGTTGCTTTTTTAGGTTTAACGAAAGTTTTTCAAAATGATATTATATATAAAAATTTATTGAAAGGTGTATGTTATGAATCCTCATAAATTAGAACTTTTAAAACGCATTGTTAAAACTTTTTTATTTAGTATGTCATTAATTGTTGTTGCCGTTAGTTTAGGATCACCAGTTGGTGTTATTGTTTTATTTTTTTATGCTTATTTGATTTTATTTCGACCTGATGAAGTTCAATATTTATTCAATAAGGTAACAACTACACCTTGGAGTTTATTTTTATTGATAGATAAGATTAAAAAACTTGTTATGTTTTGGAAATAAAATCCTCAAAATGTTCGTATGTTTTTTCCCATATTGTCTCTATAGTTTTGTAGGTTTTTTCGTCTACCTCAATACGGCCTTTTATATATGATCTAAAAACTTCATCATAAAGGGAATCAATAGCCCATTTCATTTGATCCGCTATAAGCATGTTTCTTGCGGTTTCACCGTCATATGTTTCAAAAGTTACTTTGTTTTTAGTCATTTGTTTCCGCATTTGCTAATATTATGCCATTACATTTGGCGCATAAATTTTTGTAATATTGCGCCTTACTTTTTGTATCAATGTACGAATAAGAGCATCCCGACAAGTATAATATTAAGATGTAAATTATTGTATTTTGGGATGACAACCGCATTTCCCCCTCTCTTCTGGGTAACATTCCATGTCACATTGGTGTAAAAAAAATACTGCTTCTGAGTTTTTTACTCCTTGATCCGATAAGAATTTCATTAATTCTATTGTTACCTTTCTATGGGTATAAAATGTAGCTCCTGTAGTTGCTTTATGTTTTTCTATTTGATTTTTGTAATATATCAAAAAATCTTCAACTTTAATTTTTGAAGTGATTGTATCACAAATTTTATGAATCCAATCTATTTCCATGTCGTTCACCGATATTTGAAAAAATATTATTCACAACGTTTCTTTGTTCATCTAAGGCTTTAAAAATTTCATGTTTACACACGTTGTTTTTGTATAGTTCACCTGCTATTTGCGCTTGTGTTGCTCCTAAAATGAAAAAAGCATCGTCTATAGGTATTGTTTTAAGAATATTTTTTTTTAAGTTTTCAATAATATTTAAAAAGTTACTAACTTCCTTATCTTCCATAATAACAAACCTATCGTTAAATTTTAATTTTTGGGGATGATCCTATTCTTATTTTCATATTCAATAACATCATTTAATTTATATCGTATAATTGCCCTAGTTGGGGAGTCTTTTGTATTTATTTTAAAATAGGGCACTCCTTTATTTTCATATCTATATGAGTTCAATGTTTGCTCTTTTAGCTTCCATCTTTCCGCTAGTTCTTTTGTTGTTAGCCATATGTCGCTTGTATCTGTCATGGTTCCCTCATTTTGTATTGGTAGCTATATAAATTTTATTGTTTTTTTCCAGCCAAAAGTGATGCACAAATAAACACTCTTTGTCAATTTTGTTACAATTTGGTGAAAAAACATACTCCATAATAATTATTGTAAAAATGCTTGATATTAAAAATAAAGTTAATATATTAATTGTGTATTCGATTGTTTTTATCATTTTTTTTTCCAAAGTGATTATTGAATATTTTTAGGTTTTCTTAAAGCCCTGCTGCCTCGCAGGGCTTTTTTTTATTGTTTTAATAAATCCCCTAAATTTTGCGGCTCTTCTTTTTTCTTTTTTTCTTCTTCTTTTTTCTCCTCTTTTGCTTCTTTTACATCATCGTCATTTAAGACAACATCTTCTAAATTTTGCGGTTTACTAGGTTTTTTTTCCTTAACAATTTCGCCTGTTTCATTATCGACAACAATTACATCATCAACCAAGCTTGCTTGTTTTCCTATGTCTGACTGGTCGCTAAGTGCTATAGCGTTTTGCAGGTCAGTGTTTAAAGGGAGCATTTTGCATAAGCGTTTAATGGCGGTTTTTTTCCACATTTCTTCTTCAAAAGTGTGCCAAGGACTATATTTACTATCAGCAGCTTGTGAGGATTTTTTTATCTTCATCACGTCTTGCTTTGTAAGTACAACACGCTGAACTGCATCGTCTTTAAACTTTGCAATAGCATAAACATACTGCATTGCGCCACGTTCTCCCAAAGTTGGGCGGTGTGTAATGCTTTCATTGTCTCCTAGTTCATAATCAAAATAGTCATTTTCATAAACAACATGACAACTAATATTTGCTAGTTCTCCTGATTGTCTAGCAAGTTTTACAATTCCCCTATAGCCAGGTTGGAATTGAACATTTTTTTTGTATGGAACAAGATAAGCCTCACCAAGAAAACCATCAGTGTAAAGTCCTAGTTGTGCTGCCGTCATGGATGCAGCGAACAAGCTCTTTCTATTACATTCAAGTAATTGTGCGTTTTGTTGAATAGCGGATATAACCACACGTTGGAACTTTTCAACTTTAATGTGTGGCGGTAATGCGGATTGTAGCTCTTTTGTATAAGCAGGTGATTGTATTGTTCGCCTTATTTCATCAATAGGTTGTAAAGCGTTTTTCATTTTTCCCTCATTGTAATGTTATTATTGTATTATTATGTATTATAATATATTATTATATATTAGTCAACTTTATTTTTAAAATAATTTTCTATATTAAAACCAGCAGGCCAACGGGTTTTATCGTTGTAAAGTACATTTGAAAGATTAGCGAAAAAAAGATTGGCGTACCAAAAATACGCCCCATCAAGATTTGCCCCATCAAGATTTGCCCCATCAAAATTTGAGAATGAAAAATCGGTTTTTTCAAGATTAGCTCCCCCAAGGCTTGCATTTTCAAAATTGGCTCCTGAAAAATAAGCCCCTGAAAGATTACTCATTTTAAGATTTGCGCCCTTAAAATTTGCTTTTTCAAAACAAGCCCCCGAAAGATCAAGCCCCGAAAGATCAGCCCCTGAAAGATTAGCCTTTTCAAAATTAGCCCACCTAAGTTTAGCCCACCTAAGTTTAGCCCTTTTAAGATTAGCCCTTTCAAGATTAGCCCCTTCAAGCCAAGCCCTTTCAAGATTTGCCTCACTAAGATTAGCCCCTGAAAGATCAGCCCTTTTTCCTTCTTTTCCTTTACTTTCAAGCCACAACTCATGGTCTTTTAAAATGTTTTGTAATTCTTCTTTATCCATTTTTAAGTACCTCTTCTATATTAAAACCAGTAGGCCAAACGGTTTTATCGTTGTGAAGTACATTTGAAAGATAAGCCCACCCAAGATCAGCCCCTGCAAGATTAGCCTTTTCAAGATTAGCCTTTTCAAGATCAGCCCTCCTAAGATCAGCCCTCCTAAGATCAGCCCCCACAAGATAAGCCCTCCTAAGATTAGCCCCTGAAAGATTAGCCTTTTTTCCTTCTTCTCCTTCGCTTTTAATCCATAACTCATGGTCTTTTAGAATGTTTTGTAATTTTTCTTTATCCATTTTTTACTCCTCTGTTGTTTTATTTTTAATTTTTCTAAAACTAAAAGAGCGATAACCACTTCTTGTGTATGATATTTCTTTAGGCTTTATATTGTTTAAAGTTAGCCTAAAATCGTCACAAATAATTTTTTGGTGGTCTTTTACAAGGTCTAAAATTTCAGCTTTACACCCTGCTTTGCTTTTTTGAACCACCTTTTCTTGGTTACTTAAATCATCATATCTTTTTAGTAACTCGATTAGTTGAAAGTTTTCTGACATATCAGCAATTTTATCTTCTTCTGAATGTGGATATAATGAACTGATATAATCTGCGTCATTTTCAAAATCTGGTGACGGTTCGACATTATTGTCGATACTTTGCCAGAACTCTGTCACTTTCTTAAAAATCGCTTCCCCAATTTTTTTATTACGCTGCCGTTTGTAAATAACAACACGATTACCACCCACAAGCGCAACAATGCACCCCCAGTTAAGGTTTGCCACCTCTAACTGGTGTTGCAATTGCATTTCTATGTATAGGGGTACTTTGCCTTCTTCGTTATCCTCGCCAGGTTCTTCCCATATGTCTTTAAATCTAAACAGGTCAACATTTTTGATTTCCATGATACCCTCGCCAAATTCGCTTTTGGTAATATAAAAATCAAAAGAACTCCCCATGCGGTCACAATCTTTGTGCTTTAAAAAGCAATTATCTAAATGCTTTACTTGCCAGCCGTTATCATCTGCAACGCCTTGACCAATAACCGCTTCAAGCCTTTTACCCCACTTCATGCGCTCCGATTCTATGCCAGTAACATAATTATTGTTGGCTTTTCTATGCCACAATTCATAGTAAGTTAGCCACGGCGATATATTAAAAAATGCGCTAACCTCGGTACTTGATACAGTAGATGCACGACATTGTAGCCATTCTTCATAGCTTGAAAGTTCAATAATATTTTCCATGATTAATTAGTCCCTTTGATAATGGTTGCTTGATTTCTTTTCAATAAGTCGTAGGCAGTCCAGTTATTAACTGGGTAAATTTCGCCTTTTTTGTAAATTAAGCAATCATGCCCATTAAGGGTAATTATACGGGTTATTTTCATTTTTATGTGATATGTCATTTTTTTTTGCCTCATAATAAAGTTTTTAGGTTGTTTATGATTAAACAATATTATTATATACTAGTCAACAAAAAAAATAAAAAAAGTTATTGACCTTAGAACGAGGTTTTTTTATTGGTTAATAAAACCTAATAAACAAGAGAGGCAAAAAATGTTTTTTAAAAAACGACCGATAGACTTATACCTAAAATTAGTTCAAAAAAGGCTAAAAATCCTTGAGAATCAAGGCTTTAAAGTTAAAAAGCCTATACCTTATATTGCTGAAAAAATAAACTTACACCCCTCAACAGTTAGCAACTGGACGTATAAAAAAGATAAAAATAGAACGGCATCTTTAGGGGGTAAAATTCCGCATAAACACATCCCGAAATTAATTAAGCTTGCCAGAGAGTTAGGTATTAAAAACTTGAAAGCAAAAGACTTGTTGTAAAATTGATTTTTAACATGCGTTTAAATTGATTTTAAGGGGGCATACAGAGCAATAAATAGTTTTTATGACTCGACATACATAAAAAACTAAAATCGCTTGTAGCATATTTTAAAATCGATTTAAAAGCCATATCAAAAAAAGGCGATAAATATGCGAAAAAAAACTAACAGTTGGTACAGGCGTTATCACGGAACTTGCAACGATCCTAAATTTCGTTTGATAGCTAAGCGATCCAATGCCCATTTGTGCTATGTACTCGCTTACTGGGATTTTATCCTAGAACACGCAAGCGCTCAAGACGATAGGGGGTGTTTGGCAAGCTTTGACACTGAATTAGCCGAAATTTCCTTAGATTTATCCGAAAAAGAAGCAAAAACTATATTTCAAAACTTTTGCAAAATGAAGCTTATCTGTGACAAGCGTGTTGCTGCATGGGATAAACGGCAATTTGCATCCGATACAAGCGCAGAACGTGTTAGAAGGCACCGAGAAAACAAAAAAAATCAACAAAAAACGCCAGAAATCAGCGAAAACGATCAAAATGTAACGTTACATCGCAGTTACTGTGACGTGACCGTAACGCACCAGAGCAGAACAGAGAAGAACAGAGAAGAACAGAGTAAGGAAAAAGAAAAAAAAGATTTAGTGAAATTTAATAAATTAAATTCCCCTAAACTTTTTTTACCAAAAAGCGAAAAAAATAAAAAAAATAAAATTGATAACAAAAAAATTACAAATCAAACAAAAATATCAAACATTGATGATTTAAAATTAGAACATATTCAAGACTGGTTAAAAGAAGAAAGAACGAAGGGAAATTTTACAAAAATTAATGAAAAAGAAGTCTTTGATTATTTTGTTTTATATAGTAAAGGAAAAGAAAACGAAAACGAAAATAATGATTGTAATTCAAAATCTTCAATAGACTATGTAAACCGATTGCAAAAGAGTTTTTACTGGGATAAATGGCAACCTAAAAATAAGGATAAAGAACATGATAGAACGAGAGAATTATACAAAGCCTTTGAGCGAAAATATGGCGCACCACATCCAGAGTCCAACAATTAGATTTGAGACAATAAAAGAATTTTCTTTTACTAGTAATTTTTATCGCGCTAAAAAAATTTCAGATATTTCTATTATCGGAAAAAAATTGAGTTTAAGTGCTGCAAAAAATCTAGTCGATATTGGTTATTCAGAATTATCACGACCATTAAAAATTGACGATAGAAAATATACGCATCCACTTGCTTTAAAAATTGACACGCCGCTATCATCTAAAGAATATTTTAACATACTTGTGTCTGCCTCTTATGAATTAACAAGGGGTGAATATAAAGACGAAAACGCAATGGTTTTATATCGTGCTGGTATGTACGGACAACTTTGTGATTATCCCTTATCTATCATTGAAAGAGCATTTTTAAAACATATTAAAGAATCATCACAAAGAGCCACGCCACACGACATCATTAGACAAATTGAAGGTGATGAAGGCACATGGTGTACCAGACAACAAAAACAAATAAATTCTATTACAGGATTATTACCCACAGTAAATTTTAACTTATGTCACTTAAAAAAATTAATAGAAAAAGAAGGTGGCTAGTGTGGATTAAATGAGGAATTTCTAAATTGCCACCTTCCACGAAAAATTATAACTAAATAGGGGCAAGCGAGCAAGTATAGAAAGGAAAATCAAAAGCAAGGAACTTGCTCGCTTTGGTGTCGATTGTATTGATTAAAATATACTACATAAATACAATTTCTTTTTCAATATCTTCTATTAAAAATTGTATTTCTTCATAATCGATATTTTTTTCATCAGAACGCAATAACAAATTTTTTAAAACGTGATTTATTTTTTCCGTTGTTGAAACATCATCTTTATAAGAACCACAAGACAATAACGGTTTATAAAGATTGATACAATTTTCTATAATATTATTTTTTATGCTGTTTTCATTTTGTCTACGTTTTATGCGCTCTAAAATTGTAATAGCTTCATTGATTGACATTTTCATAGCGTTTTAACTCCCAATAGAGTTTTCTTATATTTTCGATCATTTTAGCACATGAATACTGTAACAAGAAGTCGTCTGCACTTTCACTAATTAAATCATGTAAATTATATTCTAATTGTTTTAAATTACTAAGCTCTTTATTTTCTAAAAAGTGTATAATTTTTTCAGTGATTTTAACGTAACAAATTTCTTTTTGACATTTTGGAAAATGTAGCAACTCTTTTTCTAAAAATTCATCAGTAAAATCCAGTAAATAATTTGTTAATAATTGTTTGCTATCCTTATCTAATTCTGAATTGATAATAATACATATTATTTTGTTATTAATATAATAATTTCCTTTATACATAAACACCCCTTTTTAATTGTTTATATATATCATTATATGTTATTAAAGGGTAAAGTCAAGGTTTTTTTATAAATCAAATAAATTAGGCTGTATAAATTGCACATAATGCTTTGAACGTGCATACATCATTTTTTGAGATAAAAGTTTTCGCTTTTCTTCATCTTGGTATAATTCAGATAATATCTTTTCAATGCCGTTACTGTCTACGCCAGCAAGATCAAAAACAGTTTTGCCCTCACTCGATTTAGACCACATATAAGCGTCATAACTTTCTTGTGCATTCGTGCAAGCATCTCTGGCGACCTGTATAATAACATTTCGCCACAATCGCCTATAGTTTGTCAGTTCCTCCATTGAGTTCTTATCAATCATTGTAAAACCCAATTTTTTCTTTGTATATTAGCGGTTTGACAAACCAATAACAACCCATTATAATACATGAATCCTTTCCCAAAATAATGGCGTGATAATATGAAAAAAGATTATTCAGAACTAAGTTTTTTTGAATTGAAAACCGAATGTAAAAAGCAAGGTCTTTTTGCTAAAGGTACAAAAGTCGAATTACTCAAAAGATTAAACGGCGAAAACTCAACAAAAGAACAACAAAAAGAAGTTGTCGAAAAAATAGAACGCTCCGAAAAGAAAATAGAAGCACCCTCACCAACACCCGATGTTACTCCAATTGAAGCTTTGCAGCCATATCACAATACAAGAGTAAATAAGCTAGCGTCTTTTAAGCCTGATGTAAGGTTGAGTAATGTTCCCGATCCTGAATTTTATAAGGAGTGGGTTAATAGTGAACGGTTAGAAATTTTAGATAAAAAACTATCAATTATTGCTAGCGGTAAAGGTACATGGAAATTTTATCTCGATCCGCAACTTGTGCAATCTCAATACCCAAATAATGACAAAGTACAGCCGGGGTCAGCTGGTGCATATCAAGTAGAATTTAGAGGACGTTTACACGGCAATCAATCCACCACTTTAATTGATACCGACCAACAAATTTTAACCTATGCAGGCTATTATTTTAACAATCGCTATGAAACAGGAAAGAACAACCAAAAAACTGTTTTCTGATGAATTTATCGAAAAAACAACAAAACTTTGTTAAACGATATATTGAAACTGGCAATGCAAGCCAATCCTATAAAGATTCCTACGATGTGGACTTAAAACGGCCTTATAACTCTATTGCGAGAGACGCTTGCATCCTCTTGAAAAACCCTAAAGTCAGCCAAGTTATCAAGAAAGCTAAGAAAGAGCTAGAAGATACTTTCTTTGAAGACATCAGAATCACTAAAAAATACGTTACTGAGGGCATACTCAAAAACATTAAAGGAGCAGAGGCTAAATTTGACTATGCCGTGTCTCTAAAAGGCTATGCAATGTTAGCACAATTGTATGATTTAAATGACGACAAGAAAAACGATCGTATGATTATCAATGAGAAAGAAAACATTGCCTTACTGGAAAACCTAAAAAAAAGAATTGTCGATGTAACACCAGCTTCGTCAGAACCTTGTTAATTTGTTTTTTTTTGTCTTGACTAATCTATAATAACATATTATTATACATTTAGACCTAATAAAACCTAAAAACAAACGAGGCAAAAAAAATGACAAATTTAAACGATGATTCACAAATTTATGTAGCGTGTTTGAGTTCTTACAACCACGGTATTTTACACGGTAAATGGATAACGCCTGAATCAGACAAACAATTATTACAAGATCAAATAAATGATATTTTAAAAAGTTCTCCTATTGAGAATGCTGAGGAGTGGGCAATACATGATTATGATAATTTCCCCAATCTTGGTGAGTATCCGGGGATAGACGCAATTATAAAAGTTCAGGAAGCTATCGAAGAGCATGGGATATATTTAGTTAACGCCTTTTTTGAGGTAGGTACTTTTGATAGTTTAGATGAAATGCAAGACCGCTTTTATGGTGAATATGAAAGTTTCCAAATATTCGCCTATGAATTTGCACATGACACAATCCCCGAATTAGATCAAGATACCACATTAGCTCGATATTTTGACTATGATGCTTTTGAAAGAGATTTGTCATTTGATTTTGATGAAGCTTATGGAGAAAATGGATCAAGTTTAATATTCTGTAATCGTTAACCCAAAATGTTGAGGCGGTGGTTTTTTATCCCCCTGAATCTCGCGCCGCCTCAACACTTTCTAAAAAAGAAGAACATAAATAAAAAAATTCTTCAATGTCCTCTGACTTTTCCAACGAAAATATATTAATACCGACAAAATCTCCCTTGTCATCATTCCACACGGGGAAAACGCCTTTTACGTACTTGTAAGAATCATCTTTAATAATGCCGTGTGTCACTAAAATATCAGTTAAAGCCTTTTCACAATTTCCACTGTCTCTTGATTTATTGGGGCATTGCATATCATAAACAATAATACACCTATCAGTCATATTAGGTGGCTTTTGTTCAAGTATCATTTGTGACGCTTCACCAATCCACATCTCATAACTATCAGTTTTTTTACGCTTTTTACCAAAATTCATAAACAAAGCATTTGCAGAGGGAGGAATTGGAAGAAGAAAGCGAATCATGAAGTAAATTGTGTTATAGTGAGAATAAAACAATAATAATCTAAAAAACATTATGAGGTAATTAGTATGAAAGGATTTATTTCTGAGCTTGGTTTCAAGGCTGCATCATCTAGCGGAATCATTTATAAAAAATTACTAAGACTAGACCACCAACCATCGCCGCCAATACAAATAGAAAGCATTAGCATCGACAAAGAGTTGCACTGGCAAAACATAAGAGCGCATAATAACATGCAGATAAGAAGAAAGTTTAAAGCCTTAGAGGAGCCACAAGAAGACGATTATCAAATTTTCCAATTTAATGAAGCGCAACTGAACGGCAGAAACAACGTACAAGATTTTCAATTCACAGAGCGATACAAGCAAGAAACGCAAGAACACAAAACACAAGAAAGATAAAGCAATCAGCAGTAACCAAAATCGACCATTTTGCCGACGTTAGCAAAATGGTCACCATCGGGTCAGGAGCCGATTTTCCAGTGAGTTTTCACCAGTCAGTGAAATTTCACCGAACACTATAAAGGAATCCATCCTTATAACGTAGCCGATCCTCCAGTGAGTTTTCACCAGTCAGTGAAATTTCACCGAACACTATAAAGGAATCCATCTTTATAACGTAGCCGATCCTCCAGTGAGTTTTCACCAGTCAGTGAAATTTCACCGAACACTATAAAGGAATCCATCTTTATAACAAAGCTGTTACAATATTACTTGCATTAAACTCTACTTTCTGCAATAAAATAATAAATCTACGATTCCACCCCCTTTTTACCCCTTATTTACGCATAAACGGTTGCAATAATTAACTTGCAATAAAAACGACAACATGTTAAATAAATGCACTTTATCAACTTTTGTGACGGGGGTCACATGAAAGAGAATAACAAAATCGGCTACGCTCGAGTCAGTACCGCTAGTCAAAATCTAGACTCACAGATAGACATGCTTAATAAAGCAGGTTGTGTAAAAATATTCCATGACAAAATCTCATCAGTGACAAGCAACCGTAAAGGATGGTCATCATTAATGGACTATATACGGCCAGGTGATACCATTGTCGTAACTGAATTAAGCCGCATGACAAGATCGTTAACAATGTTACTTGATTCCATAAAGGAGTTAGAACAAAGGGGAATAGAGATTATGTCATTGCGTGAAAATATAGATAATTCAACCGCAATCGGGAGAGCTTTTATCCATATCATGGGGTCAATCCATCAGATGGAAAAGGAGCTAAGGGCAGAGAGGGCAGCGATAGGGCGCGAATCCGCCAGGGCAAGAGGGCGCTCAGGCGGTCGTCCTTTCACTGACCCAAAAAAAATAGAATATGCCTTATTGCTTTATCACGACAAAAAGAAGACAGTGAAACAAATAAGTGAATTGACAGGTGTGGCAGGTCGAACGATTTACAAATACTTACAGGAAGAAAAAGAGGCAAAATGCAAAGAAAGCAAAAACTAGTATCATGCAAAATAGATGGTGATATTTTTAATTTTTTACAGAATATAGCTAAAAAAGAATATGGCTTGACTTGTAACGAATTAATTGAAAAAATCCTATTAGACTTCACATATAAATATATGAATGCGGATTACAAAAAAAAATATAACAAAACCTTTAATAGAAGCCTAAAAGATGAAAGCTAGAGAAATTGTACTACTAATATTGTTAATTTTTACCATGTATTTAACGGTTAGCCTTTTAACTTCATATAAGGCAATGGAAAAAAAACCACTTAAAGCCGTTCCTATAGATGTGTTGTAAACTAACGCTTGTATTTACTGACAGCACGAAGCCCAAAACTAGCGGCAATAGCGGTTAACAAGCTCCACATATACCAGTCAGGCGCATTGTTTAACGCTTCGAAGCCTTCTTTGACGTATATTTGCATTGATGGAATAAAAGCCATAATTGCAGGGATTGAAAGGACAATTGTCCAATATTCGTCTTTCCATGACGTATGAGAACCCTCTGACATAAGCCTTCGCCAATCCTGCTCGCTTTCTGTTGCTTTTTTTAGAACCTGTATTTCTGCTTCGGTTTGAGCTTGTTTCTTTTTTGCCGTTGTTTCTAAATAGGTTTGTCCTATCCCTAATATTTGACTGACAATTGGAATGGCTGGAAACATTAGTTTATATATTTTTTTACGTTAAAATTAGGACACGATTTTTTATTGTTAAATTCATTGTGTCCGTGAACTGTAATATCAGGAAAAGTGTTTTGTAAAATTCTATGTAAATTCTGTAAGGACTTAAATTGTTCTTCATTAAAAGAAACTCGGCCAACTAAGCAAGTTCCTATACTGTTAGCATTGTAGCCTTTGCAATGCGCCCCTATTTTCTCAACCTCCCGCCCTTTCATAATATTGCCATTTCGTAAAATAACAAAATGATACCCTATATCATTCCAGCCCCTCTCTTTGTGCCAATCCCTAATCATTTCTACGGTAACGTTACTATCATCTGCCGTGTCACTGCAATGAATTATATGTTTGTCAATTTTCCTCATTTTGCAGCCTCCAATTTTTCTAACTTTTCGTTAAAGAATTTTAACTTTTCTTTGATAATCATGATGTCGTTGTTCTGGTCGTGTTGCGCTTTTTTTATTTCTATTGTGGCGCTGTTAAGCAGATTTAAGTTTTCTCTTATATCCTCAAGATACCACGTTGCTATGGTTAAGAATGCACCGCCAATCGTTACCAAAACAGGCAAGAACGTTAAAAAACATTTGCGTATAACACCACGTACCCAATCACCAAAAATCAATTTAAGATTTCCGTTTTCTAAATCATCCCAAGTGATGTTTTTTTGATTACTAGCCATTAATTACAACCTTCATATTTAACCAATAAAAACCAAAAAAATATAATGATAAAAGCATGATAAGAATCGATAAGACTTTTAGGGTCTTATTTCTGTAATTGTGCGATCTGTAAATATAGAGGGACTGGAAAAGCAATATACTAAGAAATGTAAGTTTACATAATTGCTTATCGAAATAAGTCATTGAAAAATAAAAACAAAAAAGCAAGAGAACTTGTAAGAAAATTATTGAAGCTAATATCGTATAATCAAAGCTGCAACATTTTGTATACATTTCATTTTACTTCGTTTTCTTCTTCTGTTACGTAGTCAACTTCGTTTGTTTCTGGATTTATAACAATGTCAAAAGTTTTTAGTTGCTCGATCCACTCGGCTTGATTGTCGTATGTTTGAATATTAGTAAGACCAGTTGATAAACATTGATTGCTTGCTATTACTCCATAATGACAAAAAGATTCCTCATTATTTGTGGCTATAAAAAATGTTTCTATTTCAGGATAATCAATAATGTGCATTATACTTGCCCTCCATCAGTTATCGTCCAGTTGTATGTGCTTATAATATTTGCTCGTGCCGTTGCTGGTGCGCCTGCTGAATATTTAGAAAAACCACCGCTAAATTGTACGTTATTTTGTAATGTTTGAGCAGCCCACCCAATCAATAAACTATCATAATTTGCAGTTGATAAATTTACATTTCTAAACATAGCATTAGCAAATTGTACGTTTGCAACGTTCCATCCCCCTGCGTCAAAATCAACGCTTATCGCACCACTAAACATTGAAGAAAGATTAGTTGCATTTGCAACGTTCCAACCGCTTAAATCTTGGTTAAATTGTAGATTAGATATAAACATTGCAGAAAAGTCGGTTCCGCTACTTACATTCCAACCACTAATATCCTGATTAAAGGTTGTTATTGCAAAAACATTTCTAAAATCAGTAACGCTCGACACATCCCACAAATTCAAAGGCTGATCAAATTGCGAATTTTGTATAAACATATTAGAAATATTAGTAACGTTCGACACGTTCCAGTTGTTAATTGGTTGATTAAATAAAGATACTTGGAACATACTACTTAGGTTTTGCGCGCTTATCATATTCCAATTATTTAAAGGCTGGTTAAAATTACAATTCCTAAACATGCTGTTGAAGTCTTGACCGCTTGAAACGTTCCAGTTTCCTATTTGTTGTTGGAAAGCTCCATTTCCTCTAAACATTTCGCGGAAGCTTGTACAATTTGATACGTTCCAGCCTGATATATCTTGGTTAAAATTACTAAATGCAAACATGCCATTCATAATGGTTGCGCTGCCGACATTCCATGCCCCTATAGGTTGACTATAGTTACAGCTTCTAAACATTTGGAAAAAGTCAGTGACGTTTGAAACATTCCACAAAGACAAATCACCGTTAAATTGTGAGTTTGCAAACATTTCGCGCATACTTAAAGCCCCGATTGTGTTCCAAGAGCTAATATCTGGTGAGGTTTGAGAAGCAAAAAAACAACCTGTAAAATCTTGCACATTTGAAACGTTCCAAGTTGTAAGATTTATAAGCGACCACAACGGGCTTAAACTTCTGAATGTTCTTATCATTGTTGTTACGTTGCTTACATTCCAACTTGATAAGTCTTGATTGAAGAAACCAACAAGGAAAAAAGTTTCATTTAAGTTTGTAACATTAGAAACATTCCAAGTGGCAATATTTGCATTAAATCCACTAGCTTCTCTGAAAGCTCCCTCAAGGCTTGTAATTGTTGATGTATCCCATGTTTCTATAAATGGAATATCTGAAACAGAAAAGGCATTGCGAATAAAATCTTTTAAGGTTGTAACATTTGATAAATCTAATGGATCATAAGTATCAAAAGTTAAATTATTACAACCATAGAAAGCGCCTGTTACGTCTGCTATATCTAATATACCAAAATTAGTAATTTTTAATAATTTTGCTTTGTCACCTCCATTTTTAAAACCCCAACCGCTTAAAGTTCCAAATATTTCAATTTGTTTAGTTCCTGCACCGTCTGGGAAGGTGATAATATTGTCGGTATGTGTTGTTACCGTTTTTATGTTATTGCCATTATAAAAAACGTTGAAGTTATAGGTACCGCTTGCATCAAGGGGCAACGCTATTTCATCGTTGTTTGATATTCCTGCAAAATTAGTTTCCCATTCAGATATAAAAGCAGTTTCTTGTCCTGCGTCGGTGATAGTCCAAAGGTCGACATTAATAAGATCCGATCTGGCATCAGCTGGAGCCCCCGCCGAATATTTACTATTTCCACCACTAAATATAACACCTTGTTTAACAATTTGATTATTCCACCCAATCAATAAATTATTATAATTTGTAAGCGACAAAGTAACGCCTTGGAACATGTTAGTTGCAACACTTAATTGTGTAACATCCCAACCGCCTATATTTTGGTCAAAAGCAGTGGCATTTCTAAACATGCTTGTAAAGTTAGTTGCACTTGCTGTATTCCAACCACTAATATCAGCGTTAAATGCAAAGCAACTTCTAAATGTTTCGACAAACGTTGTACCGCTTGAAACATTCCAGTTGCTTAAATCTTGATTGAAATTATTGCAAAATCTAAACATGTTAGAAAAACTTGTATTGTTTGCAGTATTCCAACTTGAAATATTACCGTTAAAATTTGCCGCCCCGTCAAATATGCCTGACATATTTATGACGTTAGCAGTATTCCAACTATTCAAGTCTTGATTGAAATTGACAGCATCACGAAACATTGCGAATATAAATTGAGCGTTCGACATATTCCAATTATCTAACGGCTGGTTAAACTCTTCGCACGCTTGGAACATAGAGCCAAAATTAATACCGCTTGAAACATCCCAATTGCTTAAATCTTGGTTAAATAATAGACAACTAGTGAAAGCACCTTGAAAGACTAAAACGCTTGAAACGTCCCATTGTTCTATATTGGGTATATTATCCAAGTTTTCACAACCTGAGAAAATGCTTTGAAATTGGTTGATTCCTGTTAAATCTGGTATGTCTGTTGCTGTAATAGTTAAATTTAAGCAATCCCTAAACCAGTTACCAAAATTACCAAACTTAACAATACCCCATTGACTGATATTTAATATTTTTTGAGGGTCACCAGCTCCAAACGTTGCAAAGCCTTCTAATGTACCAGTAATACTTATTTGGTAAACACCTGGCGCTGGGTAAGTATGTACCAATATATTATCACTTGTTACCGTTTCGCTACTTCCATCTCCCCATTGAATATCAAAATTATAATTACCTGCATTGTAAATAGGCAACTGAAAATCTGTATTTGTTGAGGTTCCTGGCTTTGTTGTATCTATCTCAAAAACAAAAGCATCTGCTGGTACAACACCCCCACCGCTACCACCTGAAAAAGCTGGCAAACTTGCAGGATTGTAAGCAGGGTTAGAAGTTGTTGATAAAGCTGGATAAGTAGTAACCATTAACGAGCATCATTTATTTGTACGTTTAAATTTGGAGCGGTAGAAGCTGTTAAAGTAGCTCTGATTCTATTTGTTTGACCTGCAATAGGGTTTCCATTTCCGTATAATTCAAAGTTTACGATTGTATTTGTGGTTGCTTGTATTGGGTTTCCTGCTTGATCTACTATTGCAATCCACGTTGTGCCATCATCAGGGGAAAATTGAAGTTCAATTGTGCCACCACCAAAATTACCGTAAAAAATAACCGTTGCTCTATTCGGCGTGTTTTTTCTTAAAGGTTTCCAAGTTATCGCCTCCGTTGAGCCGTTTGCTGCCAGTGTTTGTTGAAGAATGTTTGCCATTTTTTTTACCTTCTAATTTTTCTAATTTTTCGATAAACAAGCCCATGTGCATTATAACCCATAATAGAATTAACAGTAAGCATGGTATTAAAAACAAAATATTAATTGTTACGTATATGAACCTTATATTATTAATTATTTCCTCCATCTTCACCCCTCTGTAATGTTAAGCCTAAAATTCCAAGATACTGCGCTATGTCTTCAGTGATTGCGGTTTCACTTTTAGCAATATCTTTCAATTTATTGATTCTATCATTTATTGTTTTAGGTGTCACAGTTTTTATATCTTGATTTTTAACAAGCCAATTTATAAACTTTTGATTATTCATTAATCTTGATGATGCGTTTGCTCCTAATGCCGCACCAATAGCCGTTAGTGGTTCTATGAATGAGCCGCCAAGAAAGTAAAGCATTGCTGTTTGTTGTGCCGTTCCTGAAGGATTAGCAAAGCGGTCAAGGCTTGTTATATCACCAACTATTTTAGAAAGTTTGTCCAGATCTTGGCTATATTGAGTAAGCCCCCTACCAAACAAAGCTTTTTTTGCTTCAGGTGCTAATGATTTCCAATTAGTCAAAAAGGTTCTTGCGCTAAATCCAGGTTCTGCACCTCCAACCCCTGGCTTTTCTAGTCCTAGCCTATGCATAACGGTTGATCTTACTGCTTCACGCTCATTAGGGTCTAAAGCTTTCATCACCTTGTTTATTCTTGTGCCGCCCTGCTTTGTGCGCTGTAAAATAGTGTCGTAAACAACTTCACTATCTTTTTTGACTATGTTTTCAAGATCATCAATTCTTTCTACGCCTCTTTTGTAAAAATTGTTGGCACGATTCCATGCTTGTGCTGCTTTAGGATTTGCTTGCAATGCAGCTTGTTCCATATCGTTGCTTATAGCTGTATATGCCTTTTTTAATACGGCTCTGTCTTCACTGCCCAATAGAGTAAAATCATTCAATTTCTTACCGACCAATGATCTATATTTTTTCAATGTGCCATAAGCCATATTACCATCGATTGAATCGTTTTTTATGTCTTCTAAAACTTTTATTCCTTCGTTTTTTTGTAGTCTAGCTGCAAGTCCAGGTGTTAAAGTAGCATCTGTTAATTCTTGATCTAATGCTTGCAAGCTGCTTGCAACATTAACAGATCTTTTTGGGGGCAAAAAGTTATCTAGTCTATTATATAATTTTTCTGACGTTTTTCTAAATCTATCAGCATATTTTGTAATTCCTTTTTTTACTAAAATTCCTGCTTCTTCTTTTGTAACCGCTTTTTTTGCGCCCAATTCATCAACAAAATTTGTAATGTCATTTAAAGTTTTTTCAGTATTTTTTTGGATAACACCAGCACCACCAGGAAATTTTGATAACGTTCTATCAAATAATTTAATAGCAGGTGAATCCGCTACCATAGCAAGTGATTGTTGAATGCCTGCGTCTAAAAACCTTTTTGAAGCTTCAGGATTTATTTTAACAATTTTTCCAGCAAGATTTCCAGCACGATTAAATATAGCTTTTGATACTGGTTTAACAGCCTTAACTGCTCCTGGTGTTGCAGCCCCAATAGTTCCACCAATTAAAGCTTGCTCGCCTCTTTCCGCAAGTGCTTCTTCAGGAGCTAGTTGTTGCTCTGTTGGTGCTAAACCTGAAGCAAGCCCACCACCCACGGCACCTGCAGCGGTTCTACCTAACAATGTTGCGCCTCCAGCTGGTAATGCTGCGACAAACGGCGCTGCCTCTCCAATAAATTCACCAACTTTTGCAGCCGTACTATCTCCAACTTGTGCTTCAAATTGCTGTCTGCCTCTTTTAACTGCTTCAGGTATTAATTCCCTAAATTGCTGCACACCTTCCGATTCTGGAAATAAAGCACCAGCCACATCCGCACCAGCTTGCAAAGCACCCGAAACCGCCCTTTTTCCCCCTTGTAACAAGCCTCTACCGAACGCCTCCCCCATTCCAGGCGCTTTAAAAGAAGGGGTAACAGTAGGTTTTTCTCTTTCAATTATGGCAGATAATTCTTCATCGGATAATTGGGTGATATCCCTCATAGGAGGGGTAACAGTAGGTTTTCCTCTGTTAATTATGGCAGATAATTCTTCATCGGATAATTGGGTAATATCCCTCATTGCAAACCTCTGCTTTTTCGTTTTGCTTCTTCCCTGCGTTTTTGTTCTGCTTCTGCTTCTTCCACTGTGTATTGAGGAAGTACAACTTGTTCTTCTCCAGTGTATTGAGGAAGTGCAAATAGTGGTTGCCCAACTTCTTCTTTTTGTGCTTGCTTAATCACAAAAGAGGCTTCTCTATTGTATGCAGTATCTAAACGTTTGCGGTCTTCTGCCAGTATTCTTTTTAATCTATTTAGGTTGCGCCTCAATTGTTTAGGGCTTTGTGAGTTTTCTATATTTGCTTTTGCTGCTTGTAACAATTCCAACTCCCTAACTGCTACCTGACCTAATGCACCACCTGTTGGTGAATTATCACGCATAACTTGTAATTCATTAAAACCAAGAAAAGCTAGTATACTGTCAATATCCTTTTTCAAGTTGAATGCTGGCGATCCTCGTTGACTAATTGCAGGCGTAAGGAAACCAGCCGTTAATATATTAACTCTTGGTAATATTTCATCGATTAATTGTAATGCGTTATCACTATTTGCCACCTTACTTTGATATGCAGCTTCTATTTTAGGAAATGCAGCAATTCTCTGTACTCGTATCTCTGCTTCTTTTTCTGCCTTTTTCGTTTCTGCTGCCCTAGCAGGTTCAAATTTTGTTTTAGCTTCTTGTTTTCCAGCCTCACGTGCTTGCGCTAATTGTTGCCTAACTGGTAAAGCTCCAGCTATTGGCATAATCTCACCTTCTTTAAAAGTAAGCCCTTGGCCTAGTCCAGATTTTGCAAGAGAAAGAGCAGTGACAAAGTCAATGGGTTCACCTTGCTCTGTGGATTCATTCATAATTCTACTAGCAATTCGTTCTAATGCACTTCCTTTAGCACTTGGTAACGACTGCTCACTCAATATATCAATCGCTTTAGGAGTTCCTAGCGAAGCTAATTGACGCATCATGCCTTGCTGGTATTGTTGTGGATCATATTCCGCACCACCAGGACGAAGAAAAGCAGGAGTTTGTTGGCCACCAAGAATGCGCCCTAATTCTTGTCTTTGTGCGCGTTCTGCTTCTAAAGCTTGTAATTGCCTTGCGCGTTCTGCTTCTAAAGCTTGTAATTGCCTTCCACGTTGCGCTGCTTGTTGCATTGGCTGTGTATCTCCACGAAAAGCACTACCTAGCAATGATAAACGTTCTGGAAACGATAAACTTTGAAATGGACTGCCTTGTGGCGCCTGGAAAAGACTTTTCATTATACACGCTCCATTGTTAAGCCTAGTTTGTTATAATCAACCGCTAGGAAGCCAAACAAAGACTTAATAGCTTCAGGTTTTACTTTAAGAATATCTTGCGCCATTACCCCACGGTATTTAATTGTAGGTGCAAACTTGTAAACAAAGTCATAAAGTTTGTAGCCGTTCTTTTTACCAACATAGACAATATCTTTTTTCAGGCGTTTATCCGATCCAAACAAAGCGGCGGCAGATGCGGCTATTTGTAAAGCTTGTCCCATTTGCTCCGCCTCAGTTGGGGGTGCTGCGGTTTCTGTGACTTTTTGAGTACCTCCACCAACTGGAATTCCTCTTAATAAATTTTGTAAAAATTCTGTTTGTCTTAATGGAGCTTGTATAGCTTGTTGTTGTATTCCACGCTGTGTTTCTGCTAGTGGGAATAGAGTAGCAGCGGTTTGACGCTGCCGTGCAATATCGCCAAGTGTTCTTTCAGCCGCCTGTTGAAAGCCAAGTGAGCGTAAACGTCCTGATACGTCACCAATTTGTTGCCCCATTCTACGCAATGCATCAGATTCCAATAACGCTTGTCTTTGACCGCCAAAAGCTCCGAATTGCCCTGCTCTTGCTCCAATGTCGCTTAACTCTCCAAGCGTTCCTTCTCTAATATCTCTAATAGCTCCTTGTACAACTTGCTCCTCAAAAGGATCCTGAAAGGTTCTGAGGCCTGTTTGAAATGTTTCTGGGGTTAGGGGTGCTAAACCACCTGCAAGCGTCTGTAAGGCCATTTGCTGTTGTTCTGTGAGTGGTGCAGGTGCAAATAGTTCTGGCCTGTCTAAAAACTCCGTACCTCTACCAACAGTAGTTTTAAAAGCCTCTTGTGCAAAACCTGGCAAAGTTTCAAACCCTGTGGGTGCTTCTTTAACCGTAGTAGCAGGTTTTGGCTTGCCACCTAAAAAACTACCTATTCCACCGCCCATATTATACCTCACACAACATATGTACTTGATTTCGTTCTAAAGTTATAAAGCCAGCGTTTTCCAATTTTTTTATAAATGGCTTTGACGCTATAGAGATATAAATTAAATCATATCCCAGCTCTTTTGCTTTTTCTTTGATGGTTTCTATAAGATATTCAAGACCGATCTTTCTTTTGTCTTTTGAGGCATCAGGATTGCAGACCATGAACTCGAACAAACATATAGTTGCATCTGTTCTATAGAGAAAGCCCGCACAAATTTGTTGACCTTCTACCTCCACCATAAATCCTGTCTTGCTGTAGTGTTGGGGTCTTGGTGAGCGAGACCCGTGTTTTAACCACCACGAACATAGTGTAGCATAATCCATCGACATATCAATAGGTCTTGCACTTACCATGTTGTATTTAACGTCCTCCGATCCCATAACAAAACGCCCCCTATTTCTAATAGTTTATACTCGTATAAATCATCGTTTAAAATGTCGCCTAAATTGTCGGTTGATAAAACATCATTGGGAGCCGTAGGCGCACTACGCTGTTTGAAACGCCCTCGACCAGCAACAAAACGATTATTAAGGTTTTCAAATTCCGACACATCCTCGTTTTCTCTGATTCGTGCAATTTCTTGTAACGCTGGAATGATATCACGATCAAATAAAACTTCTGGATATAGGGTGGTTGTCATCTTCTACCACTCTTTGACACTGTTTCTTTCCATATACCCGAACGCCAAAATTGACCTAAACTTGACCCTGTTAGGGTATATTGCACATAACGATTATCAAGACGATATGACACAACTTCCGTATCTGGTTCAACATCAAAGCTTCTACTTCCATAAATCTGTGTGCTTTGTGGGTATTTTTTGACATCAATCGTACAATTAATAGAACCATTTTGTAAGCTGTCTGGCTCTATTGTTAAGAAGTTTGCAGTGTCTAAACCAGTATCATAAAATGGTGTTTTGATATACCATGACAATGGCTCTCCATTTGCATCCGTTCCGTTTTCATGCTCGTAAACAACGCTATATGATTCATCTCTGAAAGCTTGTGTAACGTATGGGAATTCTTGTAATTGTGTAGGATATTCACCAGCCGATCTATCGAACGTGTCAAAAGTCCATGTAAAATCTTTTACATTTAGACGTACAACTCTATCACATTCAAAACTACCTGCACTTGGATAATGCCACCACACTTCGTTAAAGTCACGGTTATACCATGCGAATATTTTACTGGTCTGTGATGTTGTAATATTATCAAAAACATATTTTTTGATAGTTGTTTCGCTAGTTGTATTAGATGGGATAATTTCAACATTTCCTGAGCGGTAGTAGTAAAAATTGTCTGTACCCATCCAATAAGCAACACCGTTATGTTGCACACGTGCGTTTTTACTTATAATTCCCGATTTTTCATCAAGAAGCCGTGTTTCCCAAACAAAAGGACGGCCAATATATCGGTATGTGAAAACTTGCGAATTGGTAAAAAGTAAATTGATACGTTTTAAATTAATATGAGAAATGAAAGTTGATGCTTGCTCGATGTCGTCTTGTCCTGCTTGATTTGTAGCTAGTGGTGTCCATTCAGTCGGATTGCCTTGATCTGACCATTGAATACGATTACCTACGCCACTAGCACCCAATGTAACAACTATTTCATTACTTACAAAAACGTAATTAACTTCTGTAGGTGCATTTTGTAAAAGTATCGGGGCTTCTTCTGGGTTACTATCCCATATATACACACCTGTTTGCACTCCTGGATTCATAACAACAGAATTACCATATCGATCAAGTATCCATGATCTAGCGTCAATTTCTCCTTGTTCTGATATTTTAGACACACCGTATAAGCCTATTCCATATAAGCCAGCTCCATAACCTTGTGCTGCCGTTGCATCGCATAACCCTTCTGGTATTTGCCCTTGTACATTTGTTGCAGCTCCACCGCCATTGGTAACGCTACTAGTTGCGATTGTTGCAACAACAATATCATATGTATTTGTTGTTACATTCCTGATAATATGCTCTTTGTTTATGGCAACATCTGAAATCCCTGCAAAGCTAACAGCATCATTTATTTTAATACGTTCGCCATTAACAAAATCATGTACTGGTTGGTCAACAGTGATAATAGAAGTTGCTTGCGTTATAGTTGCACCGCCTCCACTGCCTGTTGAAGTTGCTGCCGTTGTTACTATAAATTCATAACTATTTGTATCTGCCGCAACAACACGATGGGTTGTGTTTAGCTCTGCCGCTGGTACGCCATTAAATCCAACTATTCCAGAAAGTTCGATAACATCACCAGCATGAATAATAGTTCCAGGGTCATTAACTGTAATGGTTGTTGATCCGCTTATTGTTATCAAAGCATTATTGACCAACAATCCATAATTACTATTTAGTGAATTTGGGATTGCTGTAGTTGCTGTATCAAGAGGGGTAATGTTTACAAGTTGTGAGGCAAACAAATAATAGAGATAAATATCACCACCTAAAATATAACGTACATTATTTTCTAAATTGTAACTGTAAACCGTACGAATACAGCCGTTTATTGGATCATCATTATCAATTAAAACTTGAACATAACCACCAATTTTTTCAGGAAAGCCATCTCTAAAGCGTATTTTATCAGCATCAACAAAGTGTGTGGTTGACGTTGTTGTAGAGTCAGTCGAAGGTTGTAAACCAGGGGTGGCTGTAATGTTTCTTTTTATAATTGCCATTCAAGGTTTTTCCCTTTTTATTGCCATGTAGCATCGTTTGTGAGATCAAGTTTATCTAATTCTTCTTGTGATAATGTATCGATAGAATTGGAAATGTCCGTTGCTTTGTTTTTAATGTTTCCTTTGCTGTCACGTGTAGCAAATAAAGCATTGATGATATTGTTTGGTTTTATATTTGCCTGATCGATAATTTCCTCAATAACCGCAACAATTTCTTGCATGTATTCGTCACGATCCTTTGCAGATTCGATGCGTTTTTTTTTCTCGTTCTCTACTTCTTGTTTTTTACGTGTGCGTGTGTTTTTCAGCAATTCTATAGGAGCGTTATTTTTTGCCTCCTCAATAGCTTTTAACTCCTCATTAGATAACAAGTAAGCAACACCGTTTTTATAAGATGTTGGCGTATCTAGTGGTACTTCTACTTTTTTGCCGTTTTTATCAATTGCTTGTTTCATTTATTTATCTCCTAATTGGGGAAGCCGTACATTATGATTGAGCCTGTCGCAGTGTTTGAAGTAAAGTTGCTATCAAAACCAAACCTTATAGCGGTGACTCGTTGTCCTAAAACTCTAGCAGCCGCATCGTCAACTGCTTGAATACTATTAATAGGACTTCCAGGGTTATTAGTAAAACCTTTGTTTACTAGAACAGACTGTTCAAATAAACGAGGTTGTAATAAACGAGAAATAACAGACCAATAGGTTGTTGCAGTGACACTGCCATTCAGCGCCTCACCAATCCACCCATAAGTTTGACCAGTTCCAGGTTTATTAGTGTTGCCATAATTATTAGCACTACTATCATAGGTAATACCACCATCGGTGCTGGTACGAAAATAAAGTCCTCGTTGTGCACTATTCAAATTTACATTTATTGAAAAAAGAAAATCTCTGTATGTTAGACCAAAAACTTCTAAGCCAGTAAAATCAACATTTGTAGCATTTGTAAAATTTTGTGCAATTAACGCTTCTGGCTGTGGTGGTAAGTTTGTTAATTGACTACCGTCAACCGCTGGCAATCTGCCTGAGCCATCAAGGGCAACAATGTCATTTGGGTCAGTGCCTACATCGGCTGTAGAAAGATAATCAAGTATAATAGCAGAGTTCCAGTTGGTAAAACCATCAGCAATAATATTGATTAACTCATATTGTCTATCTAGCGTTCTGACATTTTGTCCGTCAATTGTTTCCGCACCATCAGCATTGATGTTAACTACGTTAGCACTAGCATCAATCTTTTTAACGATAATCTCAAAACCATTTCCAGCATTGCTTGAAGTGTTCAGATTAATGTTAACATCACCGCCACTAGCATCAACCAAAAGAATTTTGTTCTGGTCACTTCCATCAACTGTATAAGGTGAAGCAGCAAAATCAATATCAACACTAGGGGTTAACAATGTGCTTTGATTGCTTGTTAGCGAATTATAACCAGCCGTTCCATCAGAAACCAACATGTTAACGTTAAATGGACGGCCTAAAACAGACGATGCAACGCCATCAATATTACCAACAATTGTTACCGTGTTTTCTGTGCTATCTACTTTTTTTACAGATACCTTAAAACCATCGCCAGCACTCACAGGATCAAGTAGATTAACGGTAACATCTCCACCGCTAGCATCCACCAATATTATTTTATTTTGATCTGTTGCTTGTACGTTATAGGGTGAATCACCAACATTAATTTGATTTGATAATTCATTCGTTGCAGTCAGTAAAAAATCATCAGTGCTTGACCAGTTGCTATTAAGCTGGTCACCCCATTGATTTGCATCAACCAAGCTATTTACTAAAGGTAATTTAAAATTATAATTTGTTGTTAAGTTTGGCATGTTTTACCTTTTCTTTTTTGCTGTTTTTGCTGCCTGTTTAAACGCCTTTGCTGTTGGTGCGCCCTTTGATCCAACTTTTCTCATTTTCTCATTAGAGCCGCCTTTTATTCGCTTTCTTTTAGCGTGTATGTTCGCATATAAACCTTTTTTTGTCATGACGTTCTCTTTGATTTAGAGCCTGAACATTTCCATCTTTTACGAGATAAGTTGTTCGGACTATTAGGGTCATTTGCTTTTTTAGCAGATTTACCGCCCTTAGATAACATATCACGCTTTATTCCTAACGATCTTGCACAATAAGAATCACCTTTTTTTGTGCCTGGCTTTACACTTGCACCTTTTTGTCCGTATGAAACTTTTTTGCCTGAGCTAGTAACCTTTACTCTTGCTTTTCCTTTTCTTGGTGCTGCCATTTTTTTCCTTTTTAGCTGCTGTTGATAATGCAATTGCGACCGCTTGTTTTTGTGGTTTACCCGCCTTCATTTCTTTGCGGATATTTTCCGATATTACTTTTTTAGACTTACCTTTTTTCAATGGCATAATTTACCTATGCTGTTTCTGGTATTGGTATTGGGGCTTTATGCGTTAAATACGCATCATTAAGTGCTGCAAACTGTGTTTCTGTTAACTTTTCCTGATAATATACTTTCATAACTTGACCAGCTATCATTGAAGAAAACCACATGGTTTTAAATTCTGAATATGTTTTTAAATATAACGGCCATACCATGTCACGCTCGTCTGGTTGTCCAGGGTTGTATTTTTCAACGTAAGTCATGCCAGGGGGAGTGATATTATAAAATACTTGTTCACTACCACCACGATAAGAATCACCTTCATAAACATGAAGCGTCATTGATCCGATTTGTAATGTGCTATATGTAAAATTTGCCATTATGACCTTGTATATTCACCTGTTACCGCAATATAGTTTAAAGTTCCACCAATGCCATTATGATCCAACTCAATACCAATTCTTGAACCTGGCACTTGCGCTGCTGGTGGCAAAAGCGCAAACAATAGCGTTAAATCTATTTCATAACCTGTATTAGCTGTAAAACTGTATGTCGTAGTCGTATCCGCTACGCTATTTAGAGTGTATAATTGACCGCTAAGGTGGCTATTAATAGTCACATCAATATCAACAGCAACGCCTGTAAAAGCAGGTATAATAATCAATTGTAATGTATTGATTGAGGCAAAATCACTAGGCAAAACAAAAGACGTGTTAAAACTACCATTGCTCGCAACGGCGGACGATCCATAAGGTGCTATACTGTTGTTAAAATCTGTAATATTATAAGACAAAACCCCTGTTGATGGTGGAGTTGCTCCTGGACTTATACCGTCTAATTTTGTTTTGTCGCCTGGCAATAATAAGCTTGCATCTGTAGTACTTCCTGCTGGTATTGTTGCATTCGTTCCTACGTCACTTGTAACAGTGCCGTCTGTTGGTGATGCTGTATAACCAAGGTTAGCGGCATCAATAGCACCTGCTGGGATTGCATCTAATTTTGTTTTATCACTAGGTAAAAGCAAACTAGCATCAATGGTACTTCCTGCTGGTATTGTTGCATTCGTTCCTACGTCACTTGTAACAGTGCCGTCTGTTGGTGATGCTGTATAGCCAAGGTTAGCGGCATTAATAGCGTTTGCTGGGATACCATCTAGCTTAGTCTTATCGCCTGGCAATAATAAACTTGCATCTGTAGTACTTCCTGCTGGTATTGTTGCATCGGTTCCAGTGTCACTTGTTACCGTTCCATCTGTAGGGGTAGCTGTATAACCTAAATTAGTTCCACCACCACCACCGTTATCAAAAAAGGGCTTAGCATCTGTGGCCGTTACTTTTTTTAATATGCCATTTGTTTCAATTAGAAAATTATCCTCACCAACCAAACTAGATAATGGGTTTAATCGTCTTACATGATTTGGAATAGGAATTTCTGTCATTTTCAGTAATTTTTTAATAATAATAAAAATAATTGTTACGATCACCATCAACGATATTTTCCGTTGTTAAATATCCCGTGGTAGATCTGTTTACGGTCTCACGTTTTATCTTTTTATATTCGTCTGCAACACGCACATCATATATAGCTGCACGTTGGTTATCATCTCTATAATCTCTTAATAAATCAGCTATCGTTTTATATTCTATTAGCCGTGAAGCGTTTTCCGTAAAATCATTGCTATCATTATCATTTTCAAGCGGCGCGTATTTTTTGCGATAATATAATTTAACTTCGTATTCTTTATCTGGTGTATAGAATAATTCAAAACGACCATTGCGATAAGTATAGTAACGAGGCAAACCAGTAGCATTTTGTAAAAATGCAGATTCATATTGTAATGGTGTAAGTTTTTTTAATGGATAAGGCACTTGTGATTCAATAACAGTTAAGCCGTTTGGCATGATTTCCTGTCTAAAATCAAGTGGTATCCCTTGTAATATTGGGTCATCTTGTATTGTAACAAGTGTCACTATGTTTTCTGAAAACCAAAATTCATCAACGCCATAATATTCAATGGTTGAATTTATTTGGTCGTCAATCTGGGCTGCGGAGGGGTCAATAAGATTGCCATCCGCAAGTTTATTAGCAATCAAATTACGCAGCCCAGATAACGTCGTCATATTACCCCTGATACGAAATAGTTCCGTTGAAAGTAATATTTCCGTCTGTTGCTGTAGTGCCACCCGAAATGATAGCAGCTACAAAACCGTTCGCTTGTGCAACAAACGTTGCACCAGTAGCAATACTAGGTCGTAAAACAGCTCCAGCTTGATACGTTGTATCAGCTTGTGCAAAAATGCCTGGCTCATCTGGAAAATTGAAGTCATCATCATAAATAACTCCCCAATCAAGAAAACCTGCACCTCCTAAAGCATCACAAGCAATGGCACTGCCATAATCAACAATTGCGCCTTTGTTAAAAGGTACTAAGCCAATAATGCCGTCTGAACCTGAAGGGATAAAAGCAGTTCTAACTACTGAGCGTGGCCCGATTCCTTGTGAACCTGGTACGTTTAGATAGCTATTTTCGCCTTCACCGTTTGCGTAGATATTTGGTGTAGTCATGTTTTTATCTCCTTATGAAGTATGCGCTGCGGCATAAGTTGAAATAACGGAAGAACCATAATCTTCACTATCAAATTGCATCTTTTTCACACCGTAAATCATGCGTGCTTCAATACCTTTGATGTAATTATAGTCTGAAAGTTCTGTCTCGAAAATCATCGGAACATTGCCACGATCATCTGCTTTACCGTCTTTAAGGTCGCCACCGAATTTAGAAGCGAATGCCAAGGCGTTTTTACCACAAAGAACCGCACGTTTCACAGTTGGAATAGCAGCATTGGTAATGCTGTCTACACCTGTTGCAACACGTGAACAAGGAATGATGTTAACATTAGCATATTTTCCAATTGGCTTAGTACCGTACTCGCTACCAGTCATAATTGGATTGTCTGCAATCATGCCACCAGCAAGGCCACTTAAATAGTTACCATACCATGTAATTTTACCAGACGTATCACGTTTTAAATCTGTTTCTTGTTCATAAGAAATATATAGATCAAACTCATCATCAATTGATCCCGCATACGGATATGTACGCAATAATTGCTCCAAAGCAGCATCAACTAAATCAAGTGTGAATGTATCAGCCGAAGTTAAAGCTTCGTCTGTAGGTGCGCCACCAGCACGGATTATGCGATTAGCGGTTGGTGCATTGACAGCGTTTAAACCCTGTACATATTGCTTATCCGATCCTGTATAAACAGTTCCATCGGTAATAATTGTAGTTGAGTCAACACCAGCCAACTGATTGAAAACAGATGCATCAAGACGCGAAGCATGGAAAGAAGGTAATAACTCCCTTGCACGATCTTCAAAGTTAATCATTGAACGCACACCTTCAATTGTAGTACCGTCATTTGGTGAGCTAACAGCGTGACGGAATACATTGAATTTCATTGTGAAAGCTTGATTATCAAGTGCTTCCTCATTGCCTTGTTGCGTGCCACCTTCACCAGTACCAACACCAGTTAAAATGCCAGTGAAATTGAAAGTAACTTCATCACCAGCCATAGCGCGAGAAAGTTCATCTGCTTTTCTAATAGTTCCACGTTGAGCCATACGACCAAACGCAGTGTTTTTGTACATATCGACAAAACCAAGTTTTGCCCATAGTTTGACCGTCAACGCATTGTCGGTCGTCATTTGAGTAGTAGCCATTACAAGCTGCTCCTATAAAAAAATTAACAAAAATTTGATTGTTAATTATCCAAGTTACAGCCCGATTACAGCCCGGCGACGGCGAAGGATAATATGATAAGACACAAAGCTAATTACAGCCTAGCAAAGCGAGAACGATATGCGTCTTGTCTTAAAATATTCTCATAACAAGGGGGTTATGTCAAGTTAACCTATCCTTATTTTTTTTACATAATCATCAATTGCAGCTCTGTTTTTTTCTAGCTCTTTGAATGACATGTTTAAAATTTGTTCTGGAGTTGGCTTGCCATCTTGAGAACCTGCACTTGATCCACCGATAATAGAATCATGCTTGCGTTGATTTCTATTAATGGCTGCAATGTTTGGTTTTTGCTCTATAGGTTTTTTTTCAGCTTTTACATTTTCGCCACGATAACCATTTTCAAAAGCTAAAAACTCTATATATTTTAAAGGGTCTTGACCTGCTCGTGCTGCACTTCCCACCACAAGATATTCTTGTTCTTTTATATGTTGCGTTATTTGCATATCGGTAGCATGTGGATATTGTTTTTTTATTTTTTGGATTTCTTGGTTTACTAGATATTTTTTAGCGTTTTCGTAATCTGGATTTGACAAGCTATATTCACGTTCCATTGCATCCCATTGACGTTCTGCTTTGAGGCGCGCGGCTTGGTCTTCATATTCTTTCTGCTTTGCTTGTAATTGCTTAATTTGATATTGTGTGTATCCGTCTGGGTCAATATCTGGGTCAGGTATTTCTTCTTGTGGCTCTGTTTGTTGTGTTGTTTGCGCTATTTGATTTGCCTCTTGCATACCTTCTAATCTGGCAATGCGTTCTCTTAGTTCCTGCGCTTCACTTTCCGCCCTTTTTCTTTCTTCTTTTTCACGCTTTAATTTATGGCGCAATCCTGCTGGTGTTTTTGGTTCTTCTTCTGTTTCTTCTTCTTGCCGTTCTTGCTCTTGCTCTCCTTCTAATTGCTCTTGCTCTACTACTTCTTGTTGGTTCTCCACCTCCCCAGATGGTTCCCCTTGCTCATCGTCTGTTAAATTTAGTTCTTGTTGTGATTC
>Ga0180438_10001948_pt1 | contig 35065 bp, 41 predicted proteins | sample SS_ome_12_FD_132455 | JGI IMG/M metagenome (GOLD analysis project Ga0180438, IMG submission 132455) | Hypersaline lake sediment archaeal communities from the Salton Sea, California, USA - SS_3_D_2 metaG | ecosystem: Environmental > Aquatic > Non-marine Saline and Alkaline > Hypersaline >... | reverse complement strand
TGGCTACGGTGCATTGATGGGCATCACCGAGCGAGGGCCTCTTCGTACTGTGGTGAGAACAAACTCATTCGAAGAATGGAAGAAGGTCTTCGGGAATCGAGAATCTCGGTCTGACATGGCGTACGAGGCCGAGGCATTCTTTAGGGAAGGTGGAGTCGAGCTTCTTACTGTTCGTTTGGGGAATTATACCAATATCGACGATTCAACATCCTATTCGGGCGTTGCAGCCAACAGGACATCGATAACCGATGGGGTTGCTGCTACTCCGGCCACAAAGACGGGTGGGGCTCAGAATTACAACCTGGAACCAGGTTGGGATGTCGATCTGGATGTTGACAACGTAGGTGTAGCAACCGCGACATGGGATGCGGCGAGAGCTGTTATCGCCGGCGGGGCTCCGGCGCTTCCGCCCGATGCTGGCGATACCGTTGTTCTCAAATGCGATAAAGACCCCGACAATCAGACGGTAACCTGGGCGGGAACGGAGAACACCGTCGCTCTTGCCATTGCCGCCATTCACGCACAAACGTCAGGCATAACCGCGGTAGACAACGCCGGAAACATCGATCTCTATTCTGATACGTACGGCACCGACTCGACGCTTCAAGTGGTATCAGAGACCGGTGGATCGGGTGGGGCAGCGCATATCGGTCACAGTCCAGGTGCTGCGGTCATAGGAACAGGAGATGTCGCGGATATCGATAGGGTAACAGCGACAGAGATCAAAACAATTATTGAGGCGGATACCACTGCTCTTGTGACGGTTAATCCCGCAGGAAACTTTACGATAACGTCTCCGACCACCGGGTTGACTTCAGAGTTAGACTTCCAATCCGGAACCGCGTTGACCGCGCTGGGTCTTTCTGTTGAAACTATCACCGGAACGGCGGCAGGTGCAACTTACAGCACACTGAAGATGGAAGCCGGATATTTAGGTCAGGTCTCACCAGGAACTTGGGGAAATAATCTCAAAACAAAGATCACTCAAAATCCGCGACACGCATCGGCAGGAGCGGGGTCGGATATCGCGGTTGATATCACGGCGGCGGACACTAGTGTTCAAGTGGTGTCTCTTGCAGGCATCAATGTTGATTCAGTGATAAAGGTTACGGACGGAACAAATACGGAATATAAGCAGGTCACTGCGGTGCGAACGGTTATCGCGGCAGGCGCGGCGACTTTCTTCGTCGATATTTCGGGTTCGTTCAGTAACTCGTATGTGGTGGGTGTAACCACGCTTCAAACTCAGGAATTCGATCTGCATATCTACGAGAACGACGTAGAGGTGGAGGTTGATCGATGGGTGCAAATGTCAATGCTCGATACCGCAGACAATTATGTCGAGACATTGATGAACGATGAATCCACAGGGTCGTTTTACATCAAAGTAACCGATCTTGACGCCGCGATAGGTCTTGGCGCTGACTTGCCGGCAACGGATACGGCAGGGGTAGCTCTCACCAGTGGGGCAAATGAAGCCACAGGCATGACGGATGTGGATTGGATTGGATCGGAGACAGGTGGAACAGGCCTGTATGCTCTGAACAACAATATTGAATTCATGCCGTTCGCTATTGTGGGGAATAATAATGCCGCAGTGGTTCACGCCGCCGCTAATTATGCGGCATCAAAGATTTATTTGGAGTTTATCACTTATTGCACAGCAGGGTTGACGGCTGCTCAGGCGGTAGCTTATCGAGAGACAACACTGGGTATTGATTCCAGTTATGTATCTCTTTACGCTGGCGGCATCAAGGTGTTTGATGTCGCAGGTGCAGGGTCATCCCCGAAACGTTCAATTGCCGGTGTCGGCGCGGTTATGGGACTGAGGGCTCGCGTTGATAATCTTGCGTCACCTAACGGTGGACCGTGGCAATCCCCGGCAGGTGAAGGGAGCTATGGCCGAATCAATTATGCTCTCAATGCAGTCACCGAATATGACGATGCAGCTCACGCGCTATTGAACGACGCGCATATCAATACCATTCGACAGTATGGGAATGTCGGTCCCGTTCTCGTCATGGGTGCCAGAACTTTGGACAGCTCGGTTTCTCAGAAATGGCGTTATATTAATGTCAGGCGAATGTTCCAGTTTATCGAGAAATCGATAGCAGATAACACCAGATGGGCTATTCTGAGAAATAATGATTTCAGGCTTTGGGCTAAGTTGAAAGATAGAGTCGAGGAATTTCTTGAGTCATTGGCTCCGCAAAATGCGTTCCCTTCGGAGACTGCGAGCGATTCATATTTCGTGAAGATGGGAACAGATGATGGAACAATGGTTCAAGCTGACATCGATGCAGGGCGAGTCATTGGTGAAGTTGGAATAGCACCGCAGAAACCAGGTGAGTTTATTATTTGGAGATTCACCCAGATGGAAAGCGGGACAACAATTTCTGAGGCCTAGTAAAATCTCAAGGAGGAAAAAGTAGATGGATCCTTTCAGAAACATGAAATTTGAGGTCGAGATTTTGGGCTTCATTCGTGCTGGATTCTCGAAGGTGTCGGGTCTTAGCCACACGGTGGAAGTGGTTGAATACCGAGAGGGTGGCGATAACGAAACACCCAAAAAACTTCCAGGACAGTCGACATTCGAAAACGTGACTCTCGAGCGAGGGATGTCAAACGATTCCGACTTCATTACGTGGATGAGGCAGATTTTTAATCTCGATAGCGTCAACGGATTTCAAGGAGCAGGTCTTGCCGACGATCGAATCTTTCGCCGAAAAGTTATTGTGTACTTGAAGGACAAGGCAGGGCTTCGTCGCAAGAAATGGACTATTTATAGGGCATGGCCCATGGAGCAATCGGCGGCGGATCTTGACGCGTCAGGAAATGAAGTTCTCATCTCGACTTTGGTTCTCGCGAATGAAGGAATCAAAGAAGAGACATTGATCTAACAATCACTTACATACTCACTTTTTAGTAGAAAAACGTAGAAACGAAGAAACTCAGGAGAAAACTCATGTCAAACCAGGATACCTCTATCCAAGAGGGAATGTCTGATCGCATTGAATTGCCTATTGGAATCGAGAGCGAAGGAACGCGCTATAGAACTATCGTTCTCGATGAATTTTCGGGAGTGGACGAACAGTTGATGTCTGACAAGAAACGGGTCGGGAATAACAGCGCCAAGGGTATGACTTTGGTGTTGTCTCGAGCTATTCAAGAGATCGAGGGGCTGGTTCCTCGGAAGAAAAACCCCGATGCGTTACTCGACTACAATCTCATCAGGAATATGTACCAGATAGATCGAGACTTTCTTTATTCGAGGGTTCTACTTCTCGCTGAAAAGGATGAGACGGTGTTGAGTGGTACTTGTCCGAAGTGCGGGGAGCTCGTTGAGGAGCAGGTTCTTCTCTCAGAACAACAGGTTGTTCCTTGGCCTACTGATCAGGCGACAGAAATTGAGTTCACGTTGAATCGTGGTTTTTACTACGAAGGGAAATGGCACAAGGAGGGAAAGATTCGGTTTGCTCGAGGTTCGGATCAGGAACAAGTTGCAATTATCGCTCAACAGAATCGCGCTCAGGCGGTGACGGCTATGATTGCGGCATGTGTTACAAAATTGGGCGATATGGATGGATTGGATCAAAGTCAGGCGTCGCGGTTGAAGAGTCGAGATAGGCTTCTACTTCTCAACACAGTTAGGGACAAGACGCCAGGACTTAAGATGTGGTCTAAGCTCTCGTGTCATTCGTGTTTTTATTCCGATGTTGAGGCAGTGTTGAATCTTACTGCTTTTTTAGCCTAAGCGACGAAGACGCAGAGGCGATTCGTCGAAATCTACTCGATGAGGTTCACTGGATCGCGCACGTATATGGTTGGACCGAACAGGATATATTGAACTTGCCTCGATGGAAAAGGCACGAGTATTGTGAAAGAATAAATGGGCTGAAGAGAGAAGAAAATAAGAAGTGGAAAGCGCTTCTGGGGAGACGATAAATGCAAGGCGGTGCGGGAGAAACTCTATTATTGGGCATTGCGTTAGACTTCGATCCTTCGGGCGCGATTCGTGGCGTTCAATTGGTTGATCAGTCTCTCGGTAGACTGAAACAAAAAACAGAGAGACAGGCTGAGGATTTCTCCCGCACACTTCAGCGAACAATGCAGGCCTCGGCTCAGGCGGCTGGGGGTGCCTTGATGGTGGGTCTTGGTGCTACCGGCGCAGGAGAGGCAATGCGTCGATTAGTTCTCGATCCTATGATGTCGAATGCTGAGGATTTTGGTGTCGAACTTTCCCGCCTCCAATTTGTGAGCGGAGCCGTAGGTCAGGAGTTGGAGATACTTCGAGAACTGGCATTGACGACAGGGGTTGAAACTCAATTCTCTCCCACCCAGGCAATTGGGGGGCTTCGTCGTCTTCGTGCGGCAGGTCTCGAGACAAATGAAGCCATGAGAGAGTTGAGGTCTGCTCTCGACCTTGCGACGGCGTCGGCTGGCACGTTGTCGTTGGATCAGGCGACTCTTTCCACCGCGGCGGCAATTGCTCAGTTTCGACATCAGTTTAGAGGGGCAGGCGAAGACGTCCAGGCGGGTCGAGTGATCATGGATCACTGGGCTCAGGCTGCAAGAGAGACGGCGTTTGATATTTCGGAGATTCCTGAGGTTATGCGAAGTTTGCGGGGTATGGCCAATGTGTGGCGCGTGAACTCTCAGGAGGTGTTCGGTCTAGCTGGCATGCTTCGGTCGTCAGGGCTTCAAGCGGCGGATGCCACCCAGGCTCTCACCGGAATGGGTCGAAGGTTTGCCATTATAATGAGACAGGTTCGGGCAGCAGAACAGATGGGAGGAAGAGGTACCCGTCGAGCCCGCGTATTGGTGGAGTCTTTCCGGCGTTTTGGTGTGGATATATTTGACCCGCAGACTCGACAGGTTCGTAGGTTGACCGATGTTATTACGGATCTTATCGATAATTACAAGGACTTTGGAACGGACGAGGAAAAGATTACGCTATTGAATACGTTGTTGGGTCAACAGGCATCACAGCTTGTTTCTGCTGGTGCGTCATATCAGCGCTATGGAATGGAAGGTTCTGACGCGGTTCGCGAGTTGATTCGGAGAATAGGCGACGGAGAAGGAGCTTCTCGGCAAGCGGCGGCATCGTTTGAAACTACGATTGCGGGAATGAAAGTATTCGTGGTGGGTTCTTTGCAAACAATAGCTGTGGTGTTGGGTCAGGCGCTGGCTCCCGCTATTCGTTTTGCAATAAACGTTACTCGGGAGTTCGTTAATGGGTTTCTCGGTTTTGTCAGGGCTCACCCCAAAATTGCGCAGGTTATTGCTTTCCTTGTCTTGGGATTCACTCTCACAAGCCTAGCCGTTGGTGGGTTTATCGTTACACTCAGTGGGTTGGTGTTGGCGTTGTCTATGGTAGCCGGATCGTTTGCCTCGGCTGCTACCGCAGGGGTGACTTTAGCTGGTGTGATCGCTGTTCTTGAAACTTTGGTTCTTCCTTTGCTTCTGGTAGTGGGCGCACTTGCGGGCGGAATGTTGGCGTTTGTCGGTGGTATTGTTCTTCTCGCAATAGCCTATGAGAAGAACTTAGGTGGTTTAAAAGATTTCATCGATGATTGGGTGTCAGACATTCAACTTATTTGGACGGCGTTGGTTGATTGGTTCGGTTCGGGTCAAACGTCTATCGCGACGGCATTGAAAGAACAGTTAGAAGACAGGGGACTGGCTAAGGGATTTCTGTTTCTTACGGGATTCATCGTTAGAGTTCAGGAGATGTGGAAGAGTGCATCAGAGGTTATGGGAGGTGCTTGGGAAATATTTGTTGCTGTGTTTTCATTCGCACTGGAAACCGTTATCTCGGGCATCGATTGGTTGGAAGAAACGCTTGCGTCAGTGGGCATCAAGTTTGACGAGAATATGGACTTTTGGAGAAACGCAGGAAAGGTTCTCGGTGTGGTTCTTGTTGCTGGAGTTGCTCTTTTGGGCTTCGCTCTTGGGAACCTTGCGGTTGTTCTGGGTGTTATTGGTCTCGCCTTGGCTGCGCCAATTATTGCGTTTATTGCAATAGGCGCTCTGATTGCGTTACTCGTCATAGGGGTTATCGAGTTGGTTTCATGGCTCGGTCGAGCAAAAGACGCTCTTGTTTCTTGGGTGAGTGAAGTCATCAAACCTTTTGGGGCTTTGATCGAGTTTTTCCAAATATTATGGGCGAAGATGACGGCGGCTGATGCGCCTTGGAGGGCGCACGTAATGCCCTGGGTCGAACAATATATCTATTCCCCGATTGTTCGACCATTGATGAGGGCATTCAATGAGCTGACTAACTTTCTTCTCGAGACGTGGATGACTATCTCGGGGATTTTCAGTACAGCGGTCGGGGCTATATTGCAGGTAATGGCTCCGATCTATTCCGTTATTCTAAATCTGTTGACGACAGTGGGCACGATCCTTGTAGCGGTAGGGACAACGATTTTTTCTTTTTTCTCGGGGTTAGTCACGAAAGCGTTTAACGCGGGAAAGGCTCTCGTTGAGGCGTTCAAGAGTGGTATTCGATCAGTATGGAGTTCATTGGTGGTGTCGTTCTCTGAGAACATCGCAGAGATACGGGATTTGCTCCCTCATTCTGACGCGGTGGCAGGTCCATTGTCCACACTTACCGAGAGCGGGAGCTCACTATGGCGGACGTGGCTAGGCGGAGTGAGCGAGGCATTCCCCGAGACGATAACGGGAATTGCCGATATGACAGGTCGAATTTCTCAGATTGTTTCTGGGGATTCTCCTATACAACAGTCGTCACCGCTAGGGGCAGCCGTTGAAGGAGCTACAGGCTCAGGCAGTGGGTCTCGATCGGTCACTGTGAACATTGGCGAGATTACCGTGACCGCAGGAGAATCTACACCGGAAGAGGCTGAGAAGTTGGCCGGAATGATCATTGAGCGAATATCTCGCCAGTTAGAACAGCAGGAGGAGGTCACGTTTTCATGACTGTTTCCGGTGTGAAGATTAATAAGGGATTTATTGGTCGAGTAGCCCAAGGAGAGCTTGTTGCTGTTCTTCCATTCCAATACAACCCGACAGAGACAACGAGACGGGTTACTGCGGCTTACAATTATATTTCGGCGGCAGGATCACCTATTCCGACGGCTTCCTTCAAAAGCGGGACAGGAAGTCAAATTACTCTCGAGCTGATGTTTGATGCAGCGGAAGACTACGATGATAACAAGGAGGGGGTTGGAGCTTATCGGGCTTTTCTCGAATCGTTCTGTCTTCCCGATGTTGAGGATTATTCCACGGATTTAGGGCAGTTTATTCCTCCCCCACAGGCGTTGTATGGATTGGGTAAAGATTCTTTTCACGTAGTAGTCAACGACGTTCAGTTTCGTGAAACTCGGAGGGCACCGAACGGTGACGTAACTCGAATGAGGGCTCAGTTGAATCTTTCGCAGTATTGGAGGAGTCAGTATGAGTTGAGAGCATGGCTCCATCATTTGGAATCATTGCGCCAGATGGTTGAAGTCAGTCCAAGCACGTTACAGCGAGGTTTGTGATGCCTATCTTTCGAGGCTCTCGTTATCGACTTGTCGATAGAATACAGATTGAGGATAACGACGGCGAAATTAGTTCTGTCTACACTTTGCGGAAGTTTCCCGCAGACATACCACGGGGGTCAGTGCCCTATAAGACGAGAGCGGGCGATACGTTTGAGAGCTTGGCTTATCGATACTATGACGACGCAAATAAATGGTATATTATCGCGGATGTTAATCCTCAAATCTTTTGGCCGTTCGATCTTCAGTCGGGCGCATTGATTTATATTCCTCCTCGAACTTACGCGGCAATATCATGATAAGGACTCCTATTATTGCAATAAGGGTTGGTGAAGAAGAAATCACCACAGAACGAACGCGACAAATATTGAGGGTGTCTCTTCGACAGGAAGAGAAAAAAGCCGATTCAGGTGAGATAGTTTTCCGAGATACTGACCATCAAATTTATGACTCTCGTGTTTTCCGAAAGGGAGCGGAATTGGTTCTTGTGATGGGGTGGACCCATGAGATGGAGGCTCGAGGGCCCTTTGTCGTAAAGAGTCACAAGAAGGATTATCCTGAGGATGGTGAATCTACTTTTACCGTTCAATTCCAGGACAAATCCCATCAAATGAATCGAACGCAGAGGCAACGTCGATTCTCGGGTTTGACTCCCGATCAAATACTGGAGCAACTCGCGAACGAATACGGGTACTCACTTGACGCTGAATCTATCGAGGGGGTGACTTTTACTGAGGATAATCCTCTCATTCAAGCGAATGCTACCGATGCGCGATTGATCCAACAGTTATCTGAGAGGTATGGCTATGTATGGGGTATGGATGGGAATACCATTTACTTTAGGCGCCCCGTTGACCTTGACGTTTTGGGTCAACAGATCGAAGTAAAAACTCTTTCGTATCGAATCAATGATCATTCGTTGCGAAGTTTCTCTCCTGAGATGAAATTTCTTTCGGGACGACGCAGAAGGGGATCAGCGCAAGTCACTACTAACGTCAATCTACTCCAAGGATCTTCTCAGAATAACAATATGTTTTCGATAGCGTCTACCAGGGACACGGTGGCGCAGGCAGGGCAACGAATCGCCGAAGCGTTTGGATTGGATGCAGGTCAGGATTCAGACGATGATGAGGAAAGCGGCGATTCAACTCGAACGACTGACACACAGGCCGCAACTCCGAATCAAAGGACAGAAAGAACAACAACGAGAACTGTGGTTGATTCGGTGAGACAGGCCTTCGGTCAGGTTATCCCGAACACACAAAACGAATCTGCAGGTAATGTGGAGTCACAACCAGGTGACTCGAGCGGGGCGGCAACTCCCGACTCGGACGAGGAAGCTGAAAGAAGAAACGCAGGGAGAGTTGCGAGGGCATCGGAAGTGATAGAAGGAAACGCGGTTCCTACGATTGCCTCCATGCGATATCGAATTTCTCAGGCGGTGACTTTGGCGGGGCTCAGCGAGTTACATGTGGGAAGATATCGAATAACAGGCATCACTCAGTCGATATCGGACCAGACATTTTCAACCACGTTATCACTTAAACGTCAGACGTTTTATCCCTCGAGACAATCGCAACAGGCGATAGATGAAGCGAGCACGGCGAACGAGACAGAAGCGGATGGGATGACGTCGGCTACAGGGCAGCCAGCGATAACCAATCAACAGGAATCGCGAACCGAGGTTAACGCAGTATCACAACAGTTTGGGACAACGATTGTGGTAGACGGGCAACAACGATGATAGGTAACGAATTTAGTCAACGATATGCTGGTCGCTACTTCGGAAAGTATCGCGGTGTTATTGCTGAGGTGGATACGGATGAAAAGAAGCTCCTTCGAATAAAGGTCAGGGTTCCCATTATCCTTGGGAATGACCTTATCGGTTTTGCTTGGCCAGCTACGGGAATCGGTGGAAGTGGTTGGGGGTTTGTTGCTCCCCCAAGTGTTAACGATATTGTTTGGATTGAGTTCGAGGAGGGAGACCCCCAAAAGCCTATTTGGACCGGTGGCGTTTGGGGGATTCGAGACGATGAGAGCATGGTTCCAAAACATATCCAAGGAGAGACTGACGATATTGATACCACTCTTCGCAGTGTGGGGATTATTGGTAGTTCGACTTTTGCTGGAACTTATCCCAATGTGAGGTTGTTTCAGTCTGGGAGTAAGCATTTACTCGAGTTCGACGACACTGAGGGAGAAGAGAGGGTTCAACTTGCTCACAATAACGGGTCTCGTTTTGAGTTTTTAGCCGATGGGTCAGCGGAGTATGTGGTCAAGGATGAACTTCGTCATTATATCGGCGCGAATCACAGAATTGATTGCGCTGCAGATATTGATTGGAAAGCAGTCCAAAGCGCTTCGATAGAGGCAGGAACAAGTTTCAGCCTGAAATCCGCAGGTGGAGAAATCGTACTGAACACAGGGGGAGCGCCCGGGATTCAACTCGGAGGCGTAGCAGCAACCGAACCCTACTTAAAAGGAAATCAATGGCAGACTCTCATGACGACTCTGTTGACTCTTATTGCAACGCATACTCACACCACACTGGTGGGGGAGAGCAACGTCACAACGCAGGCAGCGTCTTTCTCAGCGTTAATAGCTCAACTCTCAAATTCACTCAGCACGTATATTTTAGGAAAATAGTTTCGTCAGTGTTGCGTGGTATAGTGGGATATGTCGCAAGAATACCCCAGAGGAATAAGATATCCTTTTTCTTTTAGTAGTCAGGGCAGTATCAGAACAACCGAGGGTATAGCTAAGATTGAGTCGAATTATCATTCTATTGTCAAGACAGCTGTCAATGAGAGACTTATCAGGAAGCAAGTCGGTACCGTAGGTTATACTCGGGTTCTGAGAAATAACAATTCTGACGCAACCAGAAGCGCAATCGAGAATCTCGTAAAGGAGGCACTGGCTCGGTATGAGCCCAGGGCGTTTGTGCTCACTGTGAGGGTCTATTCGAAAGAGATAGTATCAGGGAGCGCAACTTTTATTCAGGTAAAATTTCTCTATAAGACTACAGGCCAGGATAGTGACCTCGAACTAAGGATTCAGTAGGAGAAAATTATGGTTTCAATTACGACGTTGTCGGGAGATACCTTATCGGTGGATCTCGGAACACGAGATTTTGAGGGGTTTCGTTCTGACGCTCTGGAATTAGCAGAGGTTACGGCGCCAGAGTGGACGGACAGGTCAGAGGCAGATCTCGGCGTGGTTCTTACCGAATTGTTTGCATTCATGGCCGGGAATATTTCGTATTACCAGGACAGGTGTGCGAACGAGGCGTTGCCTCCGAGCGCTGTTCAACGTCGGTCAGTGATCGAACATGCTAAGTGGTTGGGTTATGCGTTGTCTCCCAGGACGAGCGCCCAAGTTGATCTCACTTTCGTTACATCGGGCGCAGGCACGGTGCCGGCTGGCGAAAAGATTCGGGTTGATACTTCAGACGGGAGCGACCCCGAAACGTTCGAGCTTGTTAGCGACTTTGTGGCGGTTGGTGCGGGAACGTATACGGGGGAGACTGCGTATCACGGAACAACGATTGACGAGACGTTGGGGTCAAGTGACGGGAGTGCGGGTCAGGAATTTTCTTTGGAACGATCCCCCATAACAGCGGACCCTACGGGAGCGTGGAGTCTTGTTGTTTATGTGGCAGAAGGCGGCCCTGCGGTTGCTTGGACGAAGGTGAACAATTTCAATTCGAGCGGGCCGCTCGATAAGCATTATCTCGCCGAGATCGACGAGTACGATCAGACTAAGGTGATTTTCGGAGATGGTACCAATGGAAAGATACCAGCGTCAGGAACGAATAATGTAACAGCGAGTTACAGGGTCGGCGGTGGAAGGGATGGAAACAAAGTCGGCGCCAATAAATTGACTCGATTGAATGGGAGTTATCCTTTTGTCACCAGTGTGACCAATCCCGCGCAACCTTCAGGAGGGGCCGAGAAAGAATCAATTGCCGAGGCGAAGATAAACGCTCCCGCAACTTATCCCACAAATGACAGAGCAGTAACTCACGCCGATTATGAGGCAATAGCCAAGAGTGTTTCTGGTATATCAAAGGCCAAGGCGTTGAATGGAGATGGGGCTATTTTTGAGAGAGTCATTCTCGCCAAGGAGGGGACAGATCCAGTACCGACAGGGTCGTGGAATCCCTACACTGAAACAGGATCAGGTCTTATTGGCACAGTGGGGGCGTTACTAAATACCAAAAGAACGACCCCGGTTATATTGCAGTTAGAGGCTGTAACTATTGTTGAAATTTACTTGGATATAACCGTTTATATGCTCGCTAATTATCGCAGAATTGACGTAACGCGAGCAATTGAGGACGAAGTTCAGGGGACAATCGATGCCCCAGGAATCCTCCATCCCCAAACGTTATCATTGGGCGCTCAGGTTCCATTGTCTCTTGTGAATAAGACGATTGAGGATATCGAGGGAGTGGATTATGTCGACATCAATCGTTTTCAGAGGAGAGCTTATGCGAGACTTCTCACTGAAGGCGCAACGACCGACATAGCACTCACGCCCGTTGTAGGTCTGAGCACTCTCACCGATTATTGGACGTTAATTTTTACGTCTGCGACCACCTTCACGGTCGAGGGGTTGAATTATGGAATCCAGGTTGCGACAGGGACAGTCGGTGTCGACTACACAACAGACGATGGGGGGTTGACCATTCAGTCGGTGGCAGGAGCTATCGCTCCAAGTGCGGGAGATACTTTTGAGATTCAGACCACGGGATACATCGCAAACATTGACAGTCAATACTTTGAGCTCGGAAAACTCTTAGGCAATACCTATGACCTGACTTTGGTGGGTGGATTAGGCTAAGCGCTTCGTCAAGAAGAGGGCCGAAATGGTCGATCGAATTAATGGCAACCAGATGGATAGTGAAGACACAGAGGAGATTGACACACTGGCTCTTATATTGAGCGAAGTACAGCGACTGAGGGAAGTCACAAATGACTCGATGGACGAGTTACGGCAACAGGTCAAGGGGCTTAATGATAAAGTTCATAGAATAGAGACGAATGTCAGGTTGATTCAGCATGCTCAACAATTGACGGGCGTGTGTTTGGCCGAGATGAAATCCCGATTTGTGTCAACTCGCTATCCCTGCGGCAACGCCGATGGGGTAAAACATGACAGATAGGCGAAAGGATACATTAACTCCTATTCCTACAGGGGATTGGGGGAGTCTCGTTCGGAACATGACTCGATTATCTGACGCTATGATTCGGATAGAAGAAAACACCAGGACGATGAAGGACGAGATGTTACCTCCAGTAACCAAGGCCGCGGCGGAGGCGAGAGATGGTGTTCTTAGGCTGGGCGTGCGAGTCGAGAATTTAGAGACGAATGGGCATGTGTGTTCTGAACGAGAGAGACAGGCGAGACAGGATACTGACATTGCCGAATTAAAGCCGCAATACTATCGATTTGCAGGGACAGTGAAGTGGGCTGTGGGTATTTTGACGTCTGTGGTCGTTGTATTTGCGGGTGCGGCGGTAGGGTTCTATGGTTCGACTTATTCCATCACATCGAAGACGAGCGCCGATGTTAGCCATAACGCGGAAAAAATTCAGGAGAATAGCACAGTGATAAAAGAACTTGGTCGTCAACAGGCATCTGATCGTCAATTGTTCATTCGAGAAGTGAAGAGTTTACCTCGGACAATTTCTCAGCAGGAGATGTCGGTAGACGATGTTGAGGTAGTGTTTAGAGGAACGGAGTTGAATCGTCGAGAGAAAGAAACACTGAGGAGTATACTGAGAAAAGCCAGGTCAAAACAGGAGAAATGAAGTAAGATCTTGACGCAGAGTGGATCTCTAAGTGATGGGTTTCGGTGGAACAAATGACATATTCTGATAGGACATATGAGGAGAGACTTTCTGGGTTAGCGGTAGGAAATGGCGTTCTGTATCGGATGGCTGTGTGGAGTCATTTGAGTCGACGATATATCATGTGGGAGTCGCGGAATAACCCTGATCCTACGGGAGTGTACTTTCCTGGTCCGGGAGTTTTTGGTGTAGATACGCAACCATGGGCTCATATTGAGGCCTGTGAAGTGATACAAGGGGAGAAGACATGAGTTTTGGATTATCAGGATATGGGATTGCAATCTATGGTTCGATTATATATCCCGCTCCCGATGTTCTCATGGAATTGGGGGAATTTAATTTCTATGTAGAGTCAAAACTTGTGGGGTCAACTGTTCGTGTTTTTTATAGCGTTCCTTCTGTGGCCGACTCTCCGACCTGGACGAGACGAATAAGAATTCTGAGAAAGTGGGGAGAATGGCCTCAGGCGTATGACGATGGCGATGCCGAGTTGCTGCTTGATGATACTTTTCCCGCGTTGACTGTAGGTGATTATTTCTTTGACGACTCAAATAAAACACCAGGCGCTATCTACTATTACGCATTGTTTGCGCTACGAAACGATGGGCAGTGGATAAATGACACCACTCTAAACCGAGATAGCGCTTACCCTTACGATAGATGGGGAGCTGTCGATTATGGCTATAAGTCCTTGCCTCGCGGGTATCGAACAGACGACACATCGACAAATCACTTGTATCAGTTTCTCGGTGCGGTGCTTGCGAACGTTGACGCACTGAAAACTGACTGTGAAAACCTTCTTTCCTTGTTTTCGATAGAATCTATTCATCAGGATTTACTGTGGCTCATCGATTCCTGGATAGGGTGGCCGACGTGGAAAGCCGCAGGGGGATTGCGGCAACGGGAAGAAACATTGGCGGCGGCGGATTGGTTTAGAACAAAAGGAACCAAGGGCGCCTACGAAGAACTGATTGAGGGTCCCTCTGATTGGGATCTGCAGATTCAAGAGGGGTGGAAGTTTGTTTGCTGGACGAATGGAAGGTTCAGCACAGGAACAGTAGACACGACTGACGTGACTATTCCACCATTAATAGGAACGCAGACAGACAAACTGAGATATACTCCCGACTCATTGGGCTGGCATTCTTGTGTGGGTCTGGGATTTTTCCTTGTATCGATCCCCGCAGTTTCTCAGCCTTTGACTACCGAACAAGAGGATAGGCTTGATTTTCTTATCGAGTGGGGAAAAGCTTCTTTTGTCACAATAGAAATCATCTAGAGGAGATAAAGCATGCCAGGGAATACCCCTAATGTCAGTCGAAATACTTTTGATGTCACCAAGGAGTATCAAAGAGTTTCCATTCAGCAGGGTGTTCCCGTTATGGATGCCGATTTGAATGAACTCCAGGATAATTTGAGGATATGGATACAACTTCTTTCCGAATATTTCATTGGAACATTTAGGGTAGGCACCGGTTTTGGATTTGGGTCGGCTGCCGTTCCTACAAATCAGAATTTCAATATCGGCGCGGGATGGGCCATGGTCGAAGGAGCTATGATATCGACCACCAAGGCCGATCCACCGGCTGACGTCGAATATATTGACGACGAAAATTATATTGTTGAAGGGACGGTTACCGGAATTGACGGCGCCACCAATAAGATAACAGATGTTCAGCAGAAATTTCAGGCATTCATGGATTTAGTGGCGACGGCAAACCATGGCGCTTGTTATGTTCTCATGACGTCAGGCGCTGAGAGTGGAAACACTTTTGACATTACAGGATATACATCTACGACGTTGACGCTCGGCGCGGGAATCGGTGCCATCGGCGTGGGAGATACATTTATAGTCAAACCGCCCGTGCTTACTGTCCCCGGTGCTTTTCCCCAAACAGACACCGGTTACATCATGGCGTGGTGGGAGGATATTGCGGAAGAAGAGGATTCTGCGATTACCGACCCGTTTTCGGGGATAGAGACGGCGCACCGGAGCAAGCTAAGGTGGACGGTTCGGGTGATAGAAAACACAACAACTATCCCGTCAACTCCGACGTCGTTCGGGTTTGGTGTTCGATACCTAAAAAGCTTCGAGTTTACTCGAGGGTCAGCGGGTCCGCTCGTTGACGGACTATACGGTCATTCCGTCGCGTACTATAACACCGGAAAGTCACTGATAGACCATATCAATGACGCAGGCGATCCTCACTCTATTACGGCGTCACAGGTGGCCTTTACTCCGGTGGGTATTCTCTCGTCAACGAATGTTCAAAGCGCATTTTCGGAGTTACTCACCGATCTAGGGAACAGGGCCGGTCAGGACATAGGAATCAACACCGACTTCGCGAACGGAACGCTAACCGACACAGGAGCTGGCGGTTTAGGCGACTTGGACCCCGGAACGTTACAGGATGCGATTGCCCGGATCGACGAAACGGTTGTCCGGCGTCGGGCGTTTACCGCCGTATTGACGCACGGAGCAACGTCTGTGGGGGGTGACTACGACTCTACGGATTCCGTCGATCACATGAACGACTTCACTAATGGTGTGTTTTTTCTCCGGAGAGGCTCGTATACTTGGAACGCCATAGCAGCGCTAGCGAAGGACGTGTGGGTTTGTGGCGAGTCTAAGGATTCGTGTTCCGTCTATCTACCGGTAGGAACGTCGTCTGACTTTGAGTTTGACGGTAAATGGTCAAGGGTTACGCTCAAAAGCTTGCATTCATCTTATAAGTGGAAAGTGGATTACATTTCGGAGGTTATTCTAGAGGATGTAGCTTTTGACTCCGGTGCATTTCGGATAGTGGGCGGAAACACCACGATGCGAAACGTAACCATGAATTCGACGTCAATATCTACGGAGGATTATGGGTTGGAGATTATCGATTACAATCCAACATATCCTCCTAGAGGGTATTTTGAGAACTGTCACTTTTCCGGTCCATCGTCGTCCGCTATAACTCCGGAGGCGTTAATTTATATCCAGAACATAAGCGCAACGGCGGAGTATGAAGAGGGGTTGTACTTCAAGGATTGTCGGTTTTCTGCTGTGGGCGATACCTATGCTGTTCAGATTGTTAATGTTTTTGATATGCAGGTGACCTTTGATAATTGTTCTTTTGATTCAGACAGCGACAGGGTATTGATATACCTCAGCGCGGCGACTAACGTAAGGTTCGTCAATTGTCAGTTTAACAACGCTAGCGGAGCGTTGCTCGATGTTCGGAATTCGGGCGTGGTGTTTATGGGGTGCTTCTTCCGGTGCGGTGACGTGACTACGGGATCGACATTACAGGCCCTAACGTATTACGGGTGTACTCCTTTTGTGATGCGAGACTGTGAGATCAGCATAGGCGACAGTATTGTTAAACAGCCTGGTACTAGTCCTTGGATAGAATTCGGCGCAAGGGCCGGTACAGGAACAGGCAATCCCTGTCAATCCATCATTGATGGGTTGTTGGTGGTGTTAGATCCCAGTATTCCCAATCTTCCGGGAAATACGCCAATAGTGATGTATGGGCCTGCCGTTGAGGAATCGCGCTTATCAGTTAACGATATGGTGTTTGATACCAATAACAATGAACCGAGTGCTACTAGGCTGCTAAAGGGTAAGGTTAATAACTATGGTTCATGGGTGGATATTGTAGGGGATTCTGGTTTTGCTAGACCGTCGATAAACGGGTTGGCAATTGTAAACTGTGACGGTGCATCGAGCTCTGTTACCACCTTAGGGAATATTCTAGCGGCAGAGTTTGCGTCATTGAGGAGAGTTTCTATTGACTGCGCGGCGGCACCGTTAACGTCCACTCTTTATATTGGCGGTGTGTGGCTCGAGGAGGGAGTTGAGGCATATGAGTTGGAGTTTTCGCCTAATGGGTATGTTCCGACGGTGGGATCTGATATCCATATTGGTTCAGATTGTCATGTGTATTCCGGACAAATCAGGAGTATATATAACAACGCAGGCAAGTTTTTTATCATAGAGATGGCGGATTTTGCGTCGTTACATGACTTTTTAGTTCGAGTTACGCCGAACGCGGCGACGGCGCTGATAACCGTGGTAGGGATGCCGTCGAATCTTGTAATTGATCGATGTGATTTCAAGATCGATTCCGCGGTAGCGAGAACAGTGACTGAGGTTAGCTTAGGTCTAACCGATCAGTGTCGTTTCACTAATAATCGATATTGGGCGAATGTCTCCAGTGGTAAGGCTCTAATTATGGCCGGAAGGGGTTGTTTGAGTGACAGCAATGTCTTTATGTCAACGTCCGGGACAACTCCCTCTATTACAAATTCAGATATCACTTCTGTTACAGGGGACGACGTATATCTAAGCAGCGCTACTTGATGTCAGTTTCTTTTTTTCCAGGCTATCGGTATACTTCTTTAGAGGAGGTTCAGGGAGATGTCTGGAATGAGAATAGGATTAGTGATATCAGGGAGATATCCCCGATATGAGAGCGAAGTCATTCCTAACGGCGTTGTGACGTACGTTAGAGGAGAGGCGAAGGCCTTGAGCGATCGAGGCCATAACGTTACGGTTATCAGTCGAGTTTCTGCCAAGAGTTCAATGGATATTTGGACGATTGACGGTGTCCGGGTGGTGGGTCTCTCTTATTCGTCTTTTGGTGGATTTGCTGAGGGAGTGCATCGCTATGTTTCTACCTATCGCCAGGATGTGATCGAGGCTCATCATATCGATTATCCGTTGTTGCTGGAACAGGTGTTGGGAGATACTCCGACAGTGACGAGGTACGCTTCTGATCTCATCGATGAATTATATGATTCCTATCGTTTTGATTGGTTACCTTCACCCGTAGGCGATTCTTTTCGTCAGTCGGGTCGATCGCATTTATGTGGTGGACTGGAGCAGGCGAGACGGTCTGCTGTGGTGTTCTGTGCGGGTAGTGTTCAGCAACAACGGTTAGCGCGTCTGGGCATTTCTTCTGAGTCGTTGCCTTTGGGTATTGATTATGTTGTGGAGTCGGCGGCGGGGGGTGAATCACTTTTATTGATATTCGTGGGGAGACTGAGTGACTCGAGAAAGGGAGGAGATTTTCTTCCTAATCTTATCAATGCTATTGATACCGGGATGTGGAAGGAGATCGTTGTCGTTGCCGAGGCGAATCAGGAGGAGATTACTCGATTCCTTTCTCGAGTTACGGCTCGAAATGTCAAGGTGCAGTCTAGACTCTCAAGGGAGTCACTTTTGTATCTGATTGACTCCGCTCATTGTGTTCTGGTTCCATCAAGGAGCGAAAGTTTCGGTTATGTCTTTTTAGAGCCATTGGCGCGAGGGAAGCCTGTTGTTGCTTTCCGTCAAAAGGATGTCGTCAAAAACACTAAATGGCCGATTGACTTTTGTGAGTGGGAAGGGGACGATTCTTTCTCAGACTTGAGACGAGTGTTTGGACGAGGTTTTTTCTCTTCTTCTGAGAAAACTAGACTTTCCTTTGCTCGAGGGTTGCTGTGGTCAAACCTTGTCGAGAGATACGAGGAACTGTTCAATCTTGCGATGGTTCGTCACGAGAAACGATGGAATGAGCGATTTGGTGGATAGGGAATCCATAGAGGAGAGAATATGGAGAAAATTGAGTCACCGTTTGACGTGTTGTGGGTTGTAGACGACGCAGTCAAAGGAACGCGTGAAATTCTAGACGCATTGAGAATCCCAAAAAGAGGGTGTCTTGTGAGGAGTAGACTTTGGTTTCGCTCTAAGGGAGAAGAACTTTCTCTCTCAGAGTCTATGATTTTTGTTCCTGGGGTGAAGATCGAAGACATAACAGACTCAGATGGAAACACCTTAAGAAAGAAATTAGTCTCCGATTGTCGAAAGTATTAGGGTATACTTTTCTCGACAGGCCTTTCGTCTCTTGTCATTTTTCCAGTAGTTCAGACGATCGTTATCTCGAGGACGAGACTCGAGGAAGGGAGGGACCCTGATGGGTCAAACACTAACGAAACGGGATCTAATTAATCTCTCTGCAAGCGGCAAGGCTGCAGAGGAATTGCATGCTTTTTTGGTCGGTCTTCGAGAGGATGCGATCAAAGGAGTGGCAGGAGGTGACGCTACTCTTTTTCACAAAAAAGTAGGACAAGGAGAGAGCATTGCCAATGCTTCCGACTTAGCCACAGGGATCTCTCTTGCGAATGCACTGAAGGGCAAGCTGAATACACATCTTGCCTCTACGGGAACCAACGGCGATCACATGGCGGCGTCGGCTGCTAGTGTGGCCTCTGCTGATGCTACCACAAGGGAAACCCTTATCACTCTGGCCAATGAGCTAAAGGCCGATTACACGACTCACTTGACCGAGGGTGGTGTCCATCTTAGCAACGACAGCACGAATACCATCGCTGCAGGAAACGCGAACGCCGAAGCCGAGCTGTATGTTTTGGCGAACGAACTCAAAACAGATTTCAACGCACACAGGACGCAGGCAACAGTCCACAAAACAAACGACACGACAAACATAGTCACCGCCGCCAATGCCACCAGTTTAGCGACGGCGTTGACTTTGCTGAACGACATCAAAACACAGTATGAGGCTCATAGAGTCACCGCGGACATTCATGATGTGGCCGATGCCGTCAACGTAGTTGCTTCGGCTGATGCTACGACTCGAGAGACTCTTATTACTCTTCTCAATGATGAGAAAGCACAATATAACGCACACAGAACACAGGCGACAGTTCATGCTGTTGATGACACCACAAACATCGTCACGTCGACCGATGCGAATGGGGAGACTGAGCTTTTCGCCTTAGCCAATGAGCTAAAGGTGGATTATAACGCGCACCGAATAGAGGGTGGCGTTCACCGAGCGAATGACACTGTAAACGTGGTAACTGCGGCAAACGCGTCAGATTTGGCTACAACCTACACTCTGTTGAACGACATCAAAACACAGTACGAGGCACATCGAGCGGAAGAGGTCGTTCATGATACAGCGGACACGGCCAATGATGTAACATCCGCAGACGCAACCGATCTCGCTTCACTTCAAACGCTAGTCAATGAAATCAAGGCTGATTTCAACGCGCACCGTGTAGAGGCGGGTGTCCACGAAGGAAATGACACCACGAATGTTATCGCTTCCGCGAACGCGACAGATCTTCCCTCCGCGCAAACCCTAGTCAATGAGATCAAGGCTGACTATAACGCACACAGAAGTCAGGCCAACGTTCACAACTTGGACGACGCGGGCAATGCTGTTACATCTCCCGACGCCACCGATCTAGCCTCAGCGGAAACCTTAGCCAATGAAATCAAGGCGGACTATAACCTTCACATTGCCGTTACGGGTACACATCTTGAGGCTGACGCCACAAACGCCATTGCTGCAGCCAATGCCAGCGATATCGACACCGCGATCACTCTGATAACGGAGCTAAAAGCTGACTTCAATCTTCACCGGGTCGAGGCTGGTGTTCATGTCAGCAACGACGCTGCAAATCCCACGACAGCGCCAGATATAACGACAACGGCAGGACTTTTCGCCATACTCAACGAGATAAAAACTGATTATGTCGCTCACTTGATCGAGACAGGAGTTCATACAACAAACGACACCTCTAACGGGATAGCAGCGCCCGACGCAACGGATCTTGCTAGTGCCTATGTTCTCGCGAACGAGATAAAGACCGATTATAATCTTCACCGGGCCACCACGGGAATGCACGAAAACCCCGACACTACGAACGCAGTAGCTGCCGCCGCCGCGACCGACATCGACACCGCCATAGCGCTCGCGAACGAAATCAAGGCGGACTATAACGCCCACAGAACCCAGGCGACAATTCACGCAGTGAATGACGCAACGAACGTCACCGCCGCCGCCGACGTTACAACGAGCGCCCAACTATGGGTCTTGTTGAACGAAATTAAAACCGACTATAACGCTCACGTAGCGGCGGCAATAAGCACTCCCGCAATTGAAGAGGTATAACTCGGAGTGAGTTGACATAGTGGTGAAGTACTGACAGAAGAGAAGGAATAAAGGATAATAACAATGGCAAATTTGAAGATAGGATACGACATTTTCGCAGGCTCTTCCCAGGCAGGAACCGATTCCAGTGTTCCAGGGAACCTTATTGCAGAGACTTCCCAAAAAGGGAAGCACAAGGTCAAAGTTCAACGACTCAGTGATAACCAATACTGGGACTGGGTTGCTGAGGCATGGCAAGCTGGTCTTACGGCTGAGGGTGAGGATGGAGACTTCGAGGGTTCATATCCCGACAGCGGACGAGGCACTTATGCCGCAGTGCGTCGATTAGCGATGAAACTCCCGCAGGATATTCTCGACGGATTGACCGCGGCGGGCGTAAAGATTTGGGTTTATAAAACGGGCGACGCTCCCTCCGAATACATTCAAATGGCATTTGCTTTGTAGTCTTGACTCTGCTATTGCTCCTTTTTAGAATTGTCCTTGCATAGTAGCGGTAAAGAGAGGGCGAAAAGGTTGACCATCCCCCCAGATCCGCCTCTTTTCGCTCTCTCTTTTTTTCTTGTTTTTTCAGGGTAGCTCATCATAATTAGCGTTGATTTTTCTCTGGATTTTGTGCTCAGGGCGATTCGTTTCCACCTAACGAATCGCCCGTTTTTGTTGGGCTTTACTCCTAGTATTCTTGATTGACGTCAAAAGTTGCCGATACAAGGGAGGGGGTGACCCATGACTGAAGTGATCTCATTGTTTATTGGTTCAGCCTTTATCGGGATAGGCGTATCAGTAGGCATTTCCATGATTCTCATTATGAGGATTTTCAAGACATTGTGGAGAATACCCAGGCTGAGAAAGATTCTCGTTGGAATATACGCGATAACTCCCTGGGTTCCGATTTGTCTCGGTGGTGTATATGGCTCTTTTTCTTTCTGGGAGAAGCCTGCGCTTTTCTCAGATTCTCAGTATTCCACTGTTTTGATGGTAGGACTCGGAGTTGCTTCTGGGTTGTTTTACGAGAAGATATGGAAGGGCGTAAAACAGGGAATGGAATCTCGGGAAATTGATGTATTGGTGGATCTTCCGCCGAAGGATCAAATACGACTAAAACCATACTGAGGAGAGATAAATGTCCGGAGTTAGTTACTGTATAGGGATGTGTGCGGCTTGCGATGGGCTCGTTATTTTCAATCCCGACACCGTGCCTTCTATCCGAGTGAGAGGGAAGAGAGAGCCGTTGTGTTTGTTGTGTGCGAGGGAGTGGAATCGAATTCATCGCACAGAAAGGGGATTGCCCCCTGTTGAAATACCTGAAACCGCGTATGTTCCGGGAAGTGATTGTTTGTGGGAGAATATATGAAGCAGAAAGTCAAAAGAATAGCCAAGTGGGTGAAGGAAGAGTTTGTTTTTATTGCGTCGGTTATTGCTTCGATGATTTTAGTTCCCATAGGGCTGTCGTATCTCTTAGATCGGAGAGGGTATAAAGCGAGAGTCAACGATGAGACAAGAAGGGAAACGAACAGAGTCATCGGTGAGATGACGGGCAGACAGAACGAGATCGAGGAGGCGCTTCGATACGATTGGTTGCGGGAGAATCAGGCCAAAGAGATAGATGAGAAGTTGAAACAGATCACCAAGGAGAGGGAAGGAATACGTAGCACGGTAAACATGACCGATGAGGAGGCACTAGAGTTATTTCGTCGGATAAGAAAGGGTAAGCGTTGAGATGAATTCACGACATAGTGCGGTAGTGTGGGATGCGGTGGAGGTTATTGTTGTCGTTCTTTTGATACTTCTCGCCTACTATTTAAATCAGTCGTGAAAGGGGAGAAACATGTGTGGAGAGAATCGAGGAGATGATACCATTACCCAGGCAATGAACGCTATCGTTAATAAGGCTACGACTCTCGAGAGTACGGGTGAGAGGGTGGCGGTGGAGATTCCCTCAAGTTTGTTCTTTTTGCTAGAGGTAGAGGCGGTGGCTAGTGATGTCTCGGTGGAGAAGTTGGTAGTCTCGAAACTAAGAGGGGAATTATGATCGAAACGTTAATGTATAGGGATGGATTTATTGCCTACTCTAAGGCGTACCCTTCGATAAGGTTCTGTGGTGAGACAAGAGCGGAGGCGATGACTGGATTGAAGGAAATGATTCAAGAGATTCAGGCGCGATGTCTTAACTCAGAGCGGGAGGGTTTGGAGCTATGTTTGTCGGAGGCATTGATTACGTTATTGATGGACGAGTGCATAATACAGAAGCAACCAATAGGGGTTGTAGTGGAGAAACTATTGTGTTCTTTACTGTCGAATGAAGTGGTGGAGGTTTAAGTGAGTGTTTGGCAGAAATTCAAGGAAGTATTGTCGTCTAGAGCCGTACTGTTTCGACTGGATAACGCGATACTTATTGGGGCGGTGGTGGTGATACTCTACTTCATGTTTTGGGGTTAGCTTATGCGAAGAAGTTGGTTATTGATTATACTCTTTGTTTTCATGTCAGAGAGCGCAGTCGTAGCAAGAGAGGAAGAGGAATACGACGATCTTGGTGAGGGAATTTTCGTAGAGGAAAGGGAAGCCGCGATGGAACGAAACGGCATTCCTGGGTTTTGGTTTGAGCGAGAGTGGGGTCTTCAGATACTTAGTGACCTTCAGGATCTCCCGTTAGCGCGGCAGGAAGTCTCGCTATTGGATCAGCAACTTTCTCTTCGAATGGAGCAACTTGATCGGATGAGGGAGGCGCTAACGATAGAAAGAGAGATTCACGGAAGGATGACTCAGGAGTTGGAATCGGCGCTTGTTCAAGCTCAGGAGGCAGAGGCCAAGTCAAACACTTGGTACCGAAGGCCTGGCTTTCTTATCGCAACAGGGGTGGTGTTGACTCTTGTTCTCGAGATAGGCGCTGTGTTTCTGTTTGTATACCTTGCCAATTGACCTCTTTTCTTCTTTCATTAGACCCACCTCTAACCTTTTGTTTTCGTTCGGCTAACTTTTTTCTTTTTGTTCAGTTCTTGACAATGCCAATGTTTCAACTAGCGTAATGCTCCTTGTGATCATTGTTTGGCGGACAATGATCGCTAAAGTCTAATCACATTGTCTAGAAATAGCCCGGAAAACAAAGGGAGAGAAATGGGAGATTGCATTAAAGGCAAGAAGTATCCGTTAGGACATCCTTGTTATACTCCTTACTATAAAGGAAGACCTATCCATCCTTTTGAACTAGACGGAATACGACGGGCAATAATTGCCAATATCCACATACAGCAATTGGAGTATGGCGATGATTATCCTTTTGACCCCCGTGAATTTTGCGGCGTACTTCAACCCGAGAGGGAAGACTATACCCCGGAGTATATTTCTGGAGAAGGGCGCGTTGTTTTGCGTCATTTAGCCGAGATGAGGGATATGGCAATACTGGACTATGAAATTACCGAGGAAGGAAGGTACATATTTGACTTTTCGGACCTAGCTGAGCAATTCGATTTGAATAAAATCGAGGGATATTGCTGGTATGTTCCCATATTCAATGAGGATGGAGAGTTGAAGGATATGGACTATGTTTATCTTGAACTAGAGGAGAGGGAGAAGGCAACAGTACGCGATAAGTTCGAGAGAATCATCGAAGGCGTTCGTGTATTACGAGGCTTTCGTTGGATAGCTACTATTTTGGATATCTGGGGCTCTGTCTTGTCTTTTTGGGCAAGTCCGACAGGGGTTATACGAGAGCATTCTCGATTGACGTTGTCTCATCTGTCGGCAGTGTCTAGGGCTAGTTACTTTCTTTGTGCTCTATTTATGGCGGTGCATGTCTCAGCGGAAACTCAAAAGTTTAATCGACAAGGAGAGAAAGATGTCGATTAAATCCGCGATAAAAAGGTGTCAACTATTGGACAACCGAGACAGAGAAATTCTCTATCTCATTTATGAGCATCAGGAGGCAGGTGCGTTTATTCCCCATGCCAGAGTAGCGGAGTTGATCGGTGTATCGAGGGATACTGTATCCTATCGATTGCGGAAACTCAGACAGGCTAATCTTATTTCGTGCCAGCGATCCGGACGGAAAGAATGGGTATATCAATTTGAGGGGATTGTTGATCGGGGCCTTCAAGCCGGCACTGGAAGTCAACAACAAAATGACCCTGAAACTCCTGACCCTGAAACTCCTGACCCTGAAACTCCTGACCCTGAAAAACCCCAAATGGTTATCGACCGAAAAACTGAGAAATTTCAACGGGTTTCTGACACTGAAACGCCTATCTATGATAGTTATGATTATATATTAAAATCTTATTTAATATCTGAGGAAACATATAAGAATATATTAGCTTTAACACTAAAAACAATATTAGAACTAAAAGAGAGATGTTTCGACAACGTCGAAACCAACATCCAAAGTCCAACAAATAAGAACGATCAAATAAGATCCACGATTGATCAAACATCGTCGTCTGACGTTAATATAAAAAAGACGCGCGACGTGGAGAGTCTTGATTATTTCTCAGAATACTGTCAGCGAAGTGGGGGTCTGGATCTCATTTTCGACTTATTGAGTGAGACCTTTGGAGTGTTAGGAGAGGAGGGAATCATGAGAGTTATCGGCCCGAAGGGATTGCAGGAACTTCTTCGGTTGAATCGAGAGAGTGAATCGACAAGTGGAGAGTCACAGGAGAGAGTGGTTGTTCCGAGTGAAAAGCCGCAGGTAAGCGGTTCTCCTGAGCAACTACCGTTAATGTTGGAAGAAGTTCGTTCTGAGCCGTCAATCGGACGGCGACATCTTAGGCCGAAAGCGGAGAAGAAAGCGGAGAAGAAACCCAAGAAAAAAGCAAGGAGTAAATCGAAGACTACGCCACCAGAGGCAGCGGATGGATACAAAACAAAGCCTATCTCAGACTATAACGCCAAGGATTGGGTACGTTATCTTCAGGATGAAGCTTCTCAGCGGGGGTATGCGCCGAAGTCATTCAAAGAATGGGGAAAAGCAGGGACTCAAATGTTGTCATTGATGGCCGATGATACGCCTGAAAACTTAAAGGGGTATCTCGATTATTGCGTAAAGTATTGGCCACAGCTACAGGCGAAATATGGCGTAACAGGATCGATAACCGTTGGATGTCTATTGGGTTTTTATAATTCATTCGCCTTGGAGTATGAGAAGGGAGCTGCGCCGAAAATAGCGAAAGAAAAGAAGCCTGCGCATTTACAAGGGGAGTGGACAGGGGACCAACCAGAGAAACTGAGAAAGCAAATTATAGATACGAGTCAGGAATCTCTGTGGGTGGTGGCGGCGACAAAAAAGGGGATGAAAGCTCGATTAGAGCTTCGTGCACCGGGGGGTGTGGACGTGATTTCATACGAGGAATTCGATTTTTCGGGGGACGCAGTAATCGCGGGATTGCGAAAGATAAAAGAACTAGGTTGGCATAGGGATCGGTTCGTGACTGATGGAAAGTTACGGGCGGCAGAGTTGACGAAAGACCAGTGATCGCGAACGCGATACGGTCATAAGGACAGGGATGGATAAAATGGGAAAGAATATAGAATTAACGGTAGGTTATCTTCAGGTAATGGGAGTTCCTCCTCGTTATTGGCATGCAAAGTTTGCTGCCTTATATGATGAGCAGATTGAGGCTATGGAGGGAGTTATCGATGAAATGGAGCAGGATATTACGGATTGTCGAGGGTATTACTTGTACGGCCCTAACGGAGCGGGGAAGTCTTATCTGGCGTCAATGCTTTTGAAGTGTGGATTGATGACGTATGATCACAGGGCTCACTGGATAACGCCTGACCGAATCAAGGAGGCGTTTGTCGATAGAACTAATCTGTGGGACGATACGGCTAACATTTCGATGTATAAGAGGATTCATGATGTTCCTCATCTGATCATCGATGATATTGGGAAAGAGTATCGAGGGATGTCTGGATATGTTCAGACAGTATTGCGGTTATTGATTCGATATCGGTATGACTATTTGAGGCCGACAACGATTACCTCGAACATGACGCCGAAGGAATTTTCTGAGATTTACGGTGAGACGTTGGGGTCGTTATTCGGTGGATATCTTCGACCTATTGAGGTCAAACTGGCAGACACGAGAAAACTGAAAAAGGGAGCGTGAGGAAAAATGGAGCAAATGAGCCCGAGAGCAACGGCGCGATGTCGTTCTCTCAGAATCGTGAACAACAACAAGGGACAGAAAACGAAGGCGATTGATTACACGTTTGAGGTATTCGACGCTAGAGCGCCTAGCACGGCCCAGGCGACGATTAGAGTTCGATCAGTCAATGACTACTTCCGAGTGCTGAGAGCTTGGATGGCGCGGTATAGAGTACCTAGTGTCAACGTTAGCGGTGACGTTCTCGATCGATGAGCAGAGTGGAGATGAAATCGAGAGGAGGGGAGGGAGAGGATGATATGGACGAGACCGGCGTGGAATGATTCGAGGTATGGTGAAAAGCTCGAGAAGTGTTTGACGTACGAGAAGGACAGGTTGAGCGTTCTTTTGTCGTGTGTTCCTGAAGATTTTCCGTGTGAGCTAGCGCTGCAGTTATCAACGAATTATTGGCACATAATCGGGAATTATGATTCATACATTAGATTTGTTTATGAGAAGGCTCGCAATAGAGACAAAAAAGTCCATGGCGTTCAGCTATACGGCGCGGGGGGGCACTTTCCCGATTATAAGAGTCTGGCTGACTATATTCCCGCAATAAATCGAACGTATCGATATGACTTTGATAGGCGTATTTTGCCTTCATGGGATAGGTTAGTGGAGGCATGGAGGAGGTATATTCAGAGAGTCGATAAGAAAGTAAAAGAAAGGGAAATATCGGAGTTTCTTACCGAGAAAACGCACAAGGAGGTTACTCGTGCATTATCTCTCAGAGGATTGAGGGTAAAGGAGACAAAGTCAAAGATCGATGTTTTTGACGATGGGTTTTCTTGGTCGGTAGTGGTGAAGGACGAGGAAGTAAAAGTGAAAGCACCAGGCCTGACAATGGATTGTCCTGCTGGAATGATAGAGGTGGTTATGAATATAGTTGAATATTTTGAGCAGGAGAAAAGAGAATATAGTGAGAAATGCGAAAACACATGAAGAGAAGAAAACAGAAGGAGTATTCGGAGTTGATTTCTAGGTGTTGTCAGTCCTTAGATTCATATGAGATATGTGAGGGGAGGGATGGCGCATTGATTCTGTTGGTGTGCCTTTTATTGTCGGCGCATATAGGAGCGAAAGTTAATGATCCTAGTGGTAGATGTTACGACATAACCATAGGGGATAAGGATTACATCGATCTTCTGACGGAAGTAAAGGAGTTAGAGGAGAAAGAAGTGATAGCGCTGGGGATAGCGCTATTGAAGCATAAATTGAGAGTGCAGTATGGGGATTGACGAGAATGCGAAAGATACAATTCAGAGGCAACGAGGGATTTCGGATAAAGGGTAAAACAAGTATTCTTTCCAAGGAAAATCGAATTCAATACGTAAACGAAAAGCTCCATGTGAGTCGGGCATTTATGTTGACGTTTTTGGTCGAAAGTGGTGGTGTTTTTGGTAGCGTGATGAATTATGATGGGACAGTGATGACAGCAGGAGCCTGTCAGAACATTCTTGTGTATCCTCGGGAGTTGCGGAAAGAGGATTTCCAGTCCAGTGATGATCAGGGTTCTCTTCCTTTCCTTCTTGTTGCCATTGAGAGGTCGTGTCCACACCTTCGGCCACTGCGCAGGCTGTTTGAGATGTTTCACGAGGAGGGGTGGTACTTGTCAGGTGACGGGAAGATACGATGGAGAAAGGACGTTGAAGTCATCGTAGGCCACCGACCTTTGAGGTTGCCAGCGGGGGAAGTGGTTCATGGTGAGACGTTAAAGAGTCGAATTATTAGCCCGACGGGGAAGTTAGAGCCCGAGGGAAAGCAGAGAGAGCGGGCTGTTGAGTGGATTCAGACTTTTCATGAGGTATTCTCGGATCCGTCCACGTTTCAAACACAGGTGTTGTTCGAGCTGTCGCACAACATAGCTTTGAGGGCTGCGCGGTATTTCGAGGGTAAGGTTACATTCGAGAAGTATTTCTACAAAAAAGACATCTTGGAGGTCAGAGATTTGCCGCCAAAGAAGGATTTAGCTATGTGTTTTTTCTGGTGTAATTACGTGAATGCTCCAGGAAAGGCAATGGCAGTGATTCGGAAGTGCCGAAAAGTACCTCACACGAGATTCAGTACCGCTCTAATTAATGGGCTGGGAAACACAAGTTTTGCTCGGTGGGATGACGACATAGAAAACGGGAGATATAGGAGAGTAAGGCGTGCGGCGAAGAAGTTAGGGTATTGGCCTGAGAGCTTTTTCGAGAAAGACGGAATAATGCCGATGAACCTTCCGGGGTAGCTACAAAGGAGAAGTAGAGTGGAGGAGACATTTAATCCAACGAAGTATCAGGATAGGGCAAGGTATTATCTTGCATTGATTGATGGGCCAGTGACCAGTTATGAGATGGGAGCGTTGTTGAAGTTTAGAATGGGAGAGCGAAGTTACAAGGCCCAGAGAATCCTGGATAGTCTATGGAGAGGAGGAGAAATTTTAAAGAAAAAAGGGAGTATAGGATTAGAAGTCTGGCACACAACCGAGGGGGAAAAGATGGGTTGATGAGGATGAAAAAGTCACTATTCCGCTAAGTGAGAGTAAAAAGGAGACGCGATGAAGTGGTTCAAGCGATCGATATTGTGGGCTGTGACGTTGCCGTGGGATTTGGTTTGTTGGTTTTTGGTGGTGAATATCTACACTTTTTGGGGGAATAAACTTTGGTGGAATTATGGGTTGTGGACGGAGCTAACCCCTAACAGCTGGCCTACGAGGACATGGTACCGATATAAAATAAAAGGGAAGCCAGTACTCAATCGAGGCATAAAACAGGAGAGGAGGGGTAAGTGGATGACCTGGGCAGGAACGTGTTTGGGGCACGGTGGATTTTACGGTCCAGGGGTCTCGGGTGGTAGGCGGCTGGATACTCCGACAGAGTTTCACGAACATGTTCATGTAGAACAGTATGAGGTCTCGATGTTGAGCTCATTTGTTCTGGGGCTCATAGTTTTTGGTGTGGTGTATCACTTGTCTCCTTTGGTAGCCGTAGCGTTAGGCTCCGGAATATGGTTAACCGGAAAGTTTCACTTTTGGATTCCGGCAGGCATAGTGGGCTATCTGAGAGGAGAAGGGGCATATTCCGGATCGATAAGCGAGGAACACGCGAATGCAATTGTAGCGGTGCGAAACTTTCTCGAGAAAAAGTGATGCAACGAGGGGATATTTCTAACGTAACGGCCCCGGAAATCTGGGTTCAGGCTGAGCTTCTTATCGAAAAAACCGGAAAGATATTGGGATCGAAATATCGGTGTAATCCGTCGGCGATTGATTGGCTGGTTCGGTTATCCAAGAAATTCCGGTTGTTGGCAGTGACGCTTGACATGAAAAAAGAAACTCATATAAGAACTGCACTAATCGAACATATTGACGTTGTAGGGGAGGATAGTGTCATGCTTGCCCGAAAACTGGACCGGGACGAGAACATCGCAAAGGTGTATGTCCGGAAAGAGGATCGGAGCCTTTTTCCGATGGACACGAGGGTGGTAGTATTCAGCGGATGGGGGGAGGGATAGTCGGTGGATTATGAGGGAGGGCTGATCTCCGGTGTGGTGCTTGACGGCGACATAGTGGCGGTGTTGGATTTAGGGGTGACTCTAGACTTATTCTCTACGCACAAAGAGCAATGGGAGTATATTCAAGGATACTACTTAAAACACGGTGTTTCTCCCCCTGAGAATATCTTTTGTAATCGATTCAAAGGATATGAGTTACGAAAGCTTTCTCTTCCTTATTCTGTTCTTCTCGAGGAAATGAAGAAGAGATATACGCACAAGTTGATTTCTCAGACAGTTAAGGACTCGGTGGATCATCTGAAAAAGAAGGAACCAATGAGGGCATTAGATTCTTTCAAGAAGATGATACATAAGGCTGAGCTTAGTGTGGTGGAGTCGAGAGACTTGGAGCTGACTCAGTCGACAGAGGAGAGAAAGCTTAGATACTTAGAGGCAAAGAAGTGTGGAGGCATCATAGGGTTTACGACTCCATGGTCAGTATTGGATCGAGCAACGTTAGGTTTGAAGTCTGGGGAGTTTTGGCTCATTGCTGCGCGTTCGAGCGTAGGCAAAAGCTGGTGTATAGTGGTTCTTGCGCGACATTTTTGGTTTCAGGAGTATCGCGTTCTTGCCATGACTAAGGAGATGGAGCCGTGGCAGTTGGGTCAAAGATTCGACGCAATTCATGCGGGTATCTCTTACCGAAGATTTAGGGAGGGGAATTTAACGCAGACCGAAGAGAGTAGATTATTTTCGGTCTGGGAGGAGATGAGAAGTAGGCCGATGATTCACATCGTCGGCGGAAGTGATGGCGTGGGTGGTGTTTCTTCGATAGAGGCGAAGATCGATAAACATAGGCCCCAAATAGTGTTGATCGATGGATTGTATATGATTCCCGACGAACGGAAGGGGAAATCAATCTCAGAAAGAATCAATAATGTATCGGAAGATTTGCAGGCAATGACAAAACGTCGAGAAGTGCTCACGATAGCCAGTCATCAATTTAACCTCGCAGGCGTTGAAGACAAAGGAAGCGCCGATACATTGGCTTATGGTGACATTCAAAAGTGGTTTGATGGGATCATTGGGATGTATCGAGATGATAATCTGAAAAAGAGCAGGGAGATGTATATGAAGTTGTTAAAACACCGAGAAGGTGAAACCATTGACTTTGTGACGGGATGGGATTTGGATTCGATGGATTTCAGCGCAAGAGAAGAGGGGGCAAGTATTGATGTTGAAGAAAGTGCGATTGACTTCTAGTGAAATAAGGGGGCCCAGGTGGAGCGAGGATATGGCAGTGATATTGAGGGCGGCGGTGGACCTTCTTCTTCTGGATTTCTGGGCGGAGAGACGAAGAGGTTTGTTGTTCTCGGACCATCCGATTATGTGAAACAGTGGGTATCGGTGTTGTTTTGTAGGGACAGAAGCCATGTTGTATTATTGCTTGAGGATCTGTTTTGGACGGCTTATGTGATTCCTCTATTGGGTCTATCTCCAGTCATGACGTTAGCCAGTTCTAAAGGAGTACATCCCTATACCTTACTAGAGCGATGCAAAAAAGAGTATGAAAGACTTAATGAGAAGGAACAGCAGGAGAGCTGAGGAGAGAAACTGCAATGGATTGGGTTATTCATTTAGAGGAAGGGGATTCCATATGGTTCACCGTAAAAGCTCGGATTTTAGGGTCGACTGAGAAAGTGAACATAGGTGTGGAGTATTCCGAGAAAACGAACAACAGACTTCAGATAAAGGTGGAGTCGAGGTATCCGAGAAATCGGACAATATTGATTGACGGAAGGATTTCGAGACAGAAGTAAAGGAGAGGATTGGGGAGAAACTTCAGATGGTAGGGAGTAAGAAGTGGAAGGAAGGGCTGTCTAGCTTGGTTGATACTCTGGTATCCCCAGAGGATCTGGGATAAGGGAATGACTACTATTTTTGTGGAAGATGACACGACAAGAGAAAGAATAGATGAAATCAGGGCGTATGCTGAGAATCCCCTTCATTGGTATTTGCCAAGTCTTCCGGCGACGATTCCGGGAGCAAGATCGGAATATATCTTGGAGGTAGGAACAATACGAGCGGTTTTTTCCCTGACTAAGGTGCCGACTCATAGCAGTGGCGGGTTTGAGCTATTTCGTCATTTGACGGTGTCAAACAGGATAGGGCTTCCGTCGCCTTTGGTGGTATGGAGGTTGTGTGTGTTGTTCGGTTTTGATCACGAAGAAGGTTCCGATGTTTATCCCGAATTTCCGGATGAAAGGTGGATTTTCGGTGAGAACCCACAGGAGCAGTGTATTGCTGTGCTTCAGAGACTGCGTGATTGAATGAACAGGGAAGGTATTCTGTGGTTTGCGGAAAGACTTAATTTACAGGTAGTCACTCCGAATGCAGGGAATATCCATGTTTCTTGTCCGCTAAGTCCTTATTCGACTAGTCATAAATCATTGATTGATAGAAAGCCCTCGATGGGCATTGAAGTCAGAGAGCGCGGTGTGAGCTCGGTTCATTGTTTTGCCTGCGGGTTTGGTGGCACCCTTTCGCATCTAATGCACAGGATGCTGAAAGAGGATGTGGATAGAAATTTCTATCTCAAATTATTGGACGAGATAGAAAAGAGGGAAGAGGAGGATATTGAATATCTAGCGGAGCAGATCGGAGAGTATGAGGAGACGGTAGAGGAAGAGGAAGATGTGATGGACGAGAGAGTGATTCGTCCGTGGATGAAAAGGACGCATAAGTCATTACTGGGAAGAGGTGTAAGTGTAGATACTCTTCGGATATGGGAGTGCGGGTATGATAGGCCCTACAGGAAGCTTATTTTCCCCGTGCGCAACTACAGGGGAGAGCTGGTCGGGTATGTAAGAGGATCGGTGGACGGTTCTTTTCCCAAATACGCAAACGAAGGGTTCAGAAAAGGAAAGTATCTTTACGGCGAGAATCTTGTAGAGGAGGGCGCTTCGTTGGTGGTTGTTGAGGGTGTGGTTGATGCATTGCAAGTGTGGGCTGCGCTAAAGGAAGCGAAGTTGTTGCAACAGTTTTCTGTCGTGGCTCTGCTGGGTGCGCTGGCAACTCGAGATCAGGCGAAGAAGATTCTAGAGTTTACCGATGAGGTTATCTACTTTCTTGATAACGATATCGCGGGAAAGGACGGCATGTTTCAGACGTCAAAGAAGTTATATCGTACGGGTATTGTTCAGAAGAGAGTGGATTATCCTTTGATGTATGCAGAGGGCGATCCCGATATGTTGGTGCGGTCGGGAGTAGATGTGGTTTCGCTCATACAGGGAGCGACACTGCTTATAGGATGAGTGAAATGAACGACAGTGGTCAAGTACTAATTGACAAGTTGAGGAGTTTGATTGAGACGCAACGTTACAGCAATCGGAGCAAACCGAGCGGGCATTGCTTCAACGGTGTGGTGTGATATATTCCGGGGCTCGGAGGGAACAATGAGATTTTTGATTGTTGGCATTATGCTATTGATTCCAATGGTTGCGAGTGCAGGCGAGCGACCGATAACCGAGGAGGAGTGGACGGACGAATCCAAGGTATGGCTGGCTCGTTCGTGTGTAGGCGAAGCGGGCTTTCACGCTAGAGGCGAGTGTTTAGCTATCGCATGGGTGTATGCAGAGAGGTCTTCGTATTCCGATAAGTTTGACTTTTTGGGCATGGTAAAGAGGTATTCGGCTGCAGTTCAAAAGTCGAAGAATCACAGGACATGGATAAGAGGATTGAACTTGGCGGCGGATAAGCCAGAGGATTGGCCGGAAGGACCGGATTGGGAGGGAGTTTATAAGCCAGCTTGGCAAAAACTATTGTCAATGGTCGATGAATGGGCGAACGGGGAGTGGGATAATCCTTGTCCCGGTGCGAACCATTTCGGCGGATATCATGATACGAGTAGGATTCGGAGGCTGAGGTGGAGACCAGTTAAATGCATGGTAAGAACAAGAAACAGATTTTTTGACAGCAGGAGATTAGTCAGCGCCAATCACGCGAAAAGATGGCGGTGGACTATGATGATACCGAGGAGAACAGAGACCCATGAGCAAGGTGGCAATTCTAAAAACAAAGAGTGAGCTTCGTTCGGATGAAATTCTAGACAGTGCAGAGAATTTACTTTCTCAGATTGAGGATGAAGT